>FTJL01008546.1_pt2 | contig 30353 bp, 30 predicted proteins | sample 1658551 | NCBI WGS metagenome assembly FTJL01 (sample SAMEA3914835, study PRJEB12502) | metagenome | biome: forest; material: soil | place: Canada | collected 2011-07-03 | depth 0.3 m
CAGATCGCCGTGGCGCGCGGAGTGGCCGAAAGCGTCGCCAAAACGGGCATCACGGTGAACAGTATTCTGCCGGGCCCGACACTCGATTCGGACGATCCCAAGGCGGCGGCACGTTTTGGAGGCCGGTCCCTGAAGGATGTCGAGGACCAACTGTTCAAGACTCAGCGTCCGACTTCGCTGATCAAACGATTTGCGCGCACCGAAGAAGTGGCCACGTTCGTGGCGTATATCGCAAGCCCGCTCTCGTCGGCCACCACCGGTGCCGCATTGCGCGTGGATGGTGGGGTAGTGAAGAGCGCCTTCTGAAGGCGGCCGGCTACACGGACTATCCAAGTATGTAGACTCGAGGAACTGTCTCAAGACTCTCAGGGGGGATTCGAATGAAGATGAGCCATATCGCCAGGGTCGTGGCGTTCGCTGCGGTCGCCACCTGTTTTGCCGCACAAGCGGACGAACCGGTGTCCATGCAGCGACTGACGCCTGCGGAGATTTCGGATCTGGCGACGGCGGCCGGCGCGAAGGCGGGGGCTGCGAGCGCTGTACAGATGACGGTGCTCGCCGGAGATCCGACGAAAGCGGGTCTGTACACGGTCCGAGTCCGCATCGCCCCGCACACGCAGGTGAAGCCGCACACTCATCGCGACAATCGCTCGGTCACGGTCATCTCGGGAACCTGGCGTATGGGCTACGGCAGCACCTTCGATGCCGCAGCGCTGAAAGAGCTTCCGCCCGGAAGCTTCGATACCGAGCCGGCCGGTCAGCCGCACTTCGCACAGACCGGCGATGAACCCGTAGTCATCTGGGTCACGGGTTACGGCCCGAGCGATACCCAGTTCGTAGAGGCGCCCCCCGTACACTGATTACTTCGCCTGGAGCTGAACCGCGGCGCGCTGTCGGCGTTTTTTACAGTTGCCGTGGTCGTGGCGCGATTGTCCGACGATTGTGCGCTAGTGCGATTCGCGCGACCTGTTGGGTGAAATTTTTTTGTGGCAGAGATGGCGGCCACTTTGACTTGCGGTTTGACACAGGGATGTGATCAAGTGTGGGCAAGACAACCGCGAGCCGACCAGGCTTCGAACAGCGTTGTATGAAAACGCTGCGAGGCCGACGTTCGTCGGACGCGCCCACAAAATAAGACGAATGCGAGGGAGATAGCATGAAGTATTCGACTTCAGTGAGACTCGTTCTATCGGTAATGACCGTATCCATCGCGGGCAGTGTGCTGCCCGGCGCATCGACGACCGCTCAGACGGCGGAAACGTCCGCCGTACAGAAAGATGTCATTGTCATCCTGCGTGACCAATTGCCGAACGTGCCGCCCGTGCGTCACGCGATGGAGGCGCGCGCCGCGGCCGTCGCAGCCGCGCAAGGGTCTGTCGTCAGCCGTCTGCAAAGATCGCGGGGCCGCTCGGTTCACACGTTCGGGACCATTAACGCGTTTTCGACGCGAGTGACGGCTGACGAAGCCACGCAGCTGACCGCCGATCCTGCCGTGCTGGCCGTGGTGCCGGACGCGATCATCAAGGCGAGCCGACGGTCGACGTCCGTAATCGCGTCGAATGCGGTCGGTAATTCCTCCAGCGCCTCCACTTCAGCGAGCGGCCTGTGCGGCACGCTTGAGCCGGAGGCCTTGCAACTGACCAATACCGCGTTCTTGGACCCCAATACCCCGCAGGCTCAACAGGTCCGGGACGGCAACGGTAAAACGGTGACCGGCAAGGGCGTGAAAGTGGCCTTCATTGCCGATGGCCTCGATCCGAACATCGCGGGCTTCATCCGGCCCGACGGCTCTCATGTCTTCATTGACTACCAGGACTTTTCCGGCGATCCCGCCGGCACACCAAGTCCTGCCGCAGAGGCATTCGGCGACGCCAGCTCCATCGCTGCCCAGGATAATCCGCACGGCACGCCCCTGCTGTTCGATATCAGCAAGTTCGTGAATGCAGCTCACCCGCTGCCTTCGCCGTGCAACATCCACATCCGTGGAATGGCGCCGGATGCTTCCCTCGTCGGACTGAAGGTATTTTCCAACCTCGGCTACACGACGACCTCAGACTTTGTGCAGGCGATCGAATGGGCCGTCACCCACGATGATGTGGACGTGATCAACGAGTCGTTCGGTGGCGCACCCTTACCTGATACCGCCAACGATCCCACTTCTCTCGCGAACGCCGCGGCGGTGCGAGCCGGAGTGACGGTGGTCGTTAGCACCGGGGATGCGGGAACCGCGGGGACGTTGGGCTCCCCCTCAACCGATCCGAACGTGATTGCCGTGGGCGCCAGCACTCAGTACCGGCTGTATGCGCAGACCGGCTACGGAGTTCAGGCTCTGGCGAAAGGTGTAGTGGACAACAACATCTCATCGTTCAGCTCAGGCGGCTTTGCTCAAAACATTCCGCGAACGGTGGACGTCGTGGCCCCAGGAGACCTCGGATGGGCGCTGTGTTCCACGAACACGACTCTCTATACGGAGTGCATCAATTTCGGCTCACCCGCCGTTGCGACGCCGGTACAGGATTTCGGCGGCACCAGCGAGTCGTCGCCGCTGACGGCCGGCGAAGCCGCCCTGATCATCCAGGCTTACCGCAGCACGCACAGGGGCCAGGACCCCACGCCCGCGACGGTCAAACAGATCATCATGAGCACGGCCACTGATCTGGGCGCCCCTGCTTTCGAGCAGGGTGCCGGATTGATCAACTCCCTGGCGGCGGTGAATGCGGCTCTGTCCCTGGATGACCACAACGGCCGACCGAAGAACCAGGGCAATTCACTGTTGACCCAGCCGACCAGTGCCGGTGTCGAGAGCACTCCCAACTCCCGGCAGAATGTGTCGTTCAGCGTGACAAATACGGGCGCTACGACGCGTCACCTGTCGCCGACTTTGCAGGAACTCGGTGCCCCCCTTGCCGGCAATACCCTCACGGTAACCCTCAATCCGAGCACCGATCCGACGTTCCTCAACCCGAGCGGCGCTCCACGTGCCTACGTCAAACGCACGTTCGTGGTCCCCTCGGGCGCGCAACATCTGGACGCGGCGATCGCATTTCAGACTCCCGTTAGCACCGCCAATCCACCGATCGCCTACATCTCGCTGCTTGATCCGTCAGGCCGCCAGGCCGCTTATTCCATCCCGCAGGGATTGGGATCCGGCTATGGTCACGTCGACATCGTTGCGCCTGCAGCGGGCACGTGGACCGCAATCATCTGGACTCGTGTGCCGGGCGCCGGCAGTTATGCGGGTCCGGTGCAGTTCTCCTGGGCTGCCGAGAAGTACGTGACCGTGGGATCCGTCTCGCCTTCGCACCTGGATCTGGCCCCCGGCGCTACCGGTACGCTGACTGCTAACTTCTCGATGCCCTCCGCGTCCGGTGACAGTTCCGCGGCGATTCGCTTGGGCGATAGCAGCGGCATAAGCGTTTCCGAAATTCCGGTAACCCTGCGTACGCTCATTCCGATCGGAAATTCGGGTGGCAGTTTCGCCGGTACCCTGACCGGCGGTAATGGGAGAGCGGGTCAAGGTCCAACTCAGAACTTTGACTTTGACGTGCCCTACGGCGTCAAGAACATGAGTCTGGCGCTGCAGATCGCTGACAGCGGTTATCTGCTGGAAGGATTGCTGGTCGATCCGAACGGCATGCAGCTGAGTGTCGAGCCTAACCTCGACCCCGCGTCGGGTGACACGCAGAACTCGATGCAGCTTTACCGGGAATACCCACAGGCAGGCCGCTGGAAGTTCGTGCTACTGCAGAACTTCACCTCCTCGGGTAATCAGACATCACTGCCATTCTCCGCGCGAATCGGCTTCAACACCGCAGTGGTCAGCGAGTCCACGGTGTTCAACAACCACTTCAACTCGATCTCCGCAAGCGGTGGTCCGGTGACGGTTCAGGTTCATGTCACCAACACTAGCGCGGTTACCGAGGCCTATTTCGCGGATGCGCGACTCGACTCGCTCACTGTAGCGTCCTTGCAGCCGCTTTCCTGCTCTCCGCCGACTCTTCCCGGTAATTGCGGCGCATTCTACGTTCCCACCCAGGCGAGCCGTGTTCAATTCCTTGCGCAGTCGACCGCGCCTATCACCATGGACGCGTACAACGATGTGGGCTACGGGGTTGGTTTCACAGGTTCGCCGGACTTGTACGCCAAGCAGGTCGGCACTGATACCGTCGCTGCGTCGCTGAATGTTCCGGAGGTGCCGTATGGCCTTTGGATCGTTGTCCCGTCGCTGGTGGGACCCTATGGGCCGGGAGGCGCGCCCACCACGCCTGTGGCTTCTGCCGCCAGCGTGCTGATGCAGCCGTTCGATGCCATGGTCTCGGCGGACAGCGGTGATATCTGGGCCGACGTCACGCTCGGGACCAACACCTACAATCCGTTGGTACTGAGTCCCGGACAGATGGGCACCATCAATCTGACGGTTACGCCGGATCCCGCGCAGGTCGGCAAAACCGTCAAGGGGTTCGTGTACATCGATACCTTCAACGGCAATGTGCAGACCGGGGACGAGGTAGTGCGTCTTCCGTACACGTACACGATTACGCGATAGAGATCTGCTGACCAAGGGGCGCGCCTGACCTTAAGGCGCGCCCCTTTTTAATTTGGCTGACAGCGCCTGCGGCGCTGTCAGCAGGCCCACCCACGAGCTGTTTCGCCCTCGCCGGCAAAAGGCGGGGCTTTTGCCGGCTAGTTAGCTGGCCGGTTGGGGCGTGCCGCCTTTTTCTTCGTGCCTTCAGTTTGCTACGTAGTAATAGAAGACGACTTCACGCTGGTCAGGCGACTCTTTGGCGGTGACCACGAAGGTCGTGTTGTTCACCCAGTCGTAGGCGCCCTTCGCGTCGGCCTCTATATAGCCGATCGCACGGTAATAGCCGTCTGCACGGTGATACCCGACGTGCTCCACATAGATGTATTCGCCGTTTTCGGCTTTGAGGATGAAGTGGGCATCGACATCGCGGGTCTTGTCGGCGCGCACCGTGTCGTACTGCCCCCCGCTGTCGGGGTAGACCGTCGCGTTCAGGCGCTCGCCCTGGGCTTCGCCGGCCGTCAGATCCTGATAGCGGAAATTGCCCTTGGGTGTATGTGAGAGAGTCGGTGGGTCGTAATGCGCCTTGAGCTGAAAGGCGTACTCGAGCCGCACTTCGCCGAGGATCTTGGTGTCGGTCTTGGGAACTACGAATTCGCGCATGTTCTGTTGCCTCGCCTTCAAAGCACTTCGTAGTAGCTGAACACGGTGTGGTCGGGATTGTCGCGCCGCTGGGAGTTGGCGACGAATACCGTGCGGTTCATCCAGTCGTGGGGACCGACAGGGGCGGTAAACACGGGGGTTGCACGGAAGCGCGTCCAGTTGGGCGCCTTCGGGTCCGTGTTGGTGGCCGGCATCAGTGGATGACCTGGCTCCGGAGGCGCCGCGAAGCGCCGCATCGTGCCCCGATTGTGTATGAAAATCAGGGCACCGTCGGCTGCCTGAAACATGTAGTACGTGGTGAAGGTGGTCTTGTAGTAGTCGGCGCCACTATGGGGGAGCACGCGTCCTTGCAGGCGCGGACCCCAGATCTCGCCGCCGCCAACCGACGTATAACCGCGCGGTGTCGGGGAGTTGATCATGATGCGGTCAGCGAAGAAGACCGTCGCCGAAAACGCCCAGCGCAGCCCAACCTGGGGAATCTCCTGGCTGGGGCCTCCGTAGAACGCCTCAGGCTGAGCGGCTGTCGCTCCGCCACTGGCGGAGACCGTGTCCGCTTGAGCGGCTCGAGCGGGGGTATCCGCAATACCCGCCAAGGCCATTCCGGCTCCCGCCGTAGCGGTCGCCCCTAGAAAATTACGTCGCGTCATCGGTGCAGAGGCCACCGATGGTCCGCTCTTGACTGGGTCGCTCATCCGGCCGTTCTCCCCTCGAGCTGTTTGACGCTCTCCAAGGGGCGCACGATACACCAGACAACGTCTGACGGCCGGGAGGGCGGTGCTGAGGTTCGGCCCTTGGCCGCTTGGCCCACCCGCAACGGGTGGGCCCCTGGACGATTACTGAACTTGAAGGACGGGACGGTCCTGACGCTTACGATGCCGCGTGCTTCGCGCGCCAGGCGGCCATCCGGGCTTCGCGAGCGGCCTTCTCGGTAGCAATGATCGTCGGGATCTGTGCTATCTGCCCCTGCGTCAGCACCGCATAGATCTGCGACTTGATGTCGCTGGACTGCTGAATCGCGCTGGCGGCATTCGCCTTCTGCGTAGCCAACAGTGCCGGATACTTCGGATCGTTCGGCGCCATCACGGCAAGAGCCTCGCGGTTCTCGCGAACGTTGCTATGCAGCGCCTTGAACTGCGGTTTGGCCTGCGCAAAAATTGACTTCACCTGGGTCTGTTGCTCGGGAGTCAGGTTCAACTTTCTGAGCACGTGGGCAAAGCCGCCGTGCCGGCCGTGATGTCCGCCTCGCCAGTGGTGGCCGGAGTCGGTGTTGGTCGTTGCAGCGGGTGCAGTCGTCGTTGCGGTGTCCGCGTAGGCCGCGCCCGCAAGTCCCAGGCTAAGGCCCAGGACCGGAATGACATATCGCAGAGAACTCATTGCGTTAACCTCTCCATGCGTGGAAGTAACCATCGATGCATGTCAAAACGGTCAACTGTCGTCCGGCGTTGACGGCACATTCTTCGACGACGGGCAAAGAAGTGTGTGCCAAAACGGACAAAAGCTTCAGTTTGCGATGCTACCTAAATGGCGAGGTTGCGGCTGTGTGCTTTCGTTACAGGGTGTTGCGCGCGCGGCTCAATTGTTATCAATTGTATTGCGCTACCACATCAAATCGTCCGGGACCACGAACTCCTTGTATGGATCGTTTGGGTCGGCGTTCTCCACGGGTTTCTCCGATGCGCTGTTGGGGGCCACCACCGCGTACTGATCGCGCTCGCGGATACGAGCGGCCATCTCCGCGGGCACCAGCTCGAAGTGCCCCTTGTAGCGCACCAGGACCAACTCTCCCCGGGTGATCTGTTCGCGTAAGGTTGCGTTGACGGCGACCCGGCGAATCTTGTTGCCCACGACGAAGGAGTAATAATCGTCACTCTCGATCTTCGGCACCCGTGCCTGCTCGACCATCTGTTCGACTTGGGCAATGCGCGCTTTGCGCTCGGCCTTGTCTTTCTGCCGGCGGGCCAGTTCCTGGTCGCGCGCCGACTTGGCGGCCTGCGCCTGTTCGGCCAGGCGCTTGTTGTCGGCGTTCGGCACGACCCGCGCCTTGAACTGCCGGGCCTGCTGCTGGCTGGCCTGCTTCGCCTGGCTTTTGCTGACGAGACCCGCCGCGATCAGCTGGTCCCGCAATGATGAGCTCATGACTCGCCCTTGTTCGACTGTCGAAATACCGGTGCGCATTTTACCCAGGCTCCGTGCCGTTCGGACAGGCCATGCCCTTGCGATCCTTCCGCCGGCTTCGGTCCATTTCGGCCTCCCGACCGGCTACAGATAGGGAAGCATCAGCCGTGCCGCGCCGTCACGCAGCTTCGCAGCCACAGACCGCTCGTGAAGGGTGGATTCCGCGAGGCGGCGACCCATGCGCGCGCGGATCAGGTCGTCGATTTTTCGAGCCATTTCAGCGTGGTACACCTCCAGATCCAGCTCGAAATTGAGCCTGAAGCTGCGGACATCCCAGTTCGAGCTGCCGACCAGGCACCACCGGCTGTCGACGGTCATCAGCTTCGAGTGGTTGAACGGAGCTGGGTGGGTCCAGACCCTGCATCCGGCCGCGAGCAGCGGGCCGATCTGCACGCGCGCACCCCAATCGACGGTGGGGTGGTTGCTGTGCTCGGGAAGGACCACGTCGACTTCCACTCCCCTATAGGAAGCCAGCTCGAGAGCCGTGATCAGCCGTTGGTCCGGAAGGAAGTAGGGGGTCATGATCCCGATGGAGCTGCGCGCGCATCCCACGGCGCTCAGAATCATGAACTCGATCTTCTCCAGATCCTGGTTCGGACCCGAGGTCACGACCCGGGCCACGTGGTTGCCCACGGGATGCAGCATCGGAAACCAGGCCTCGCCACTCATGGACTGTCCCGTGGCGAAATTCCAGTCGTCGGCGAACGCTTCGAGCAACTGCGCGACGACCGGCCCCTGCACCTTGAAATGCGTGTCAAACACGGATCGCAGGGGATGCGTAAGTACAAAATTCTCCGCGCCGATATTCAAACCTCCGGTGAAGGCCGTGCAGCCGTCCGTGATGAGGATTTTCTTGTGGTTGCGCAAGTTGAGAAATGGCATACGCCAAGGCAGCGTTGAGTGCATGAATCGCGCTGCCGGTACGCCTGCTCGGCGCAATCCGTGGTACGTCTCGGATCGAAAGTAGCCGCCGCCGATGCCGTCGATCAGGACTCTCACTTCTACGCCGCGTTGTTTCGCGCGGCTCAGCGCGTCTATGAATGGAAGTCCGGCCGCGTCGGAGCGAAATATATAACTCGACAGCGCGACACTGCAGCGCGCCGCCTCGATGGCCGCGACCATTTGCGGGTAGGCTTGGTCGCCGTTTTGAATAATGTCGATCGCGTTACCTGATTCGGTACGGCGATCCGTGATGCGTTCACCGGCGCGTTCGAGTTGAGCCAGTGGATCGTCCGGCGTGATTGCGCTCGAGGAGTCTGCGGCACGCGCCCCGGGTCGAGGCGGATTCAGGTTCCGGGCCCGGCGGCGGACGCGATTGATACCCAGCAGCAAGTACAGAACGCTACCCAGAATCGGCGTCAGCCAAGCTAGACCTATCCACGCGACGCTCGAACCTGCGTCGCGCTTGTGAAGCAACACGTGAACGGTGACGCCGATCGCCAGAAGTGCATGGACGACTGAGACGACTATCGGGCCGAGTGTGCTCGCCGGAACGAACATAAGACGACCTCAGTCCTGCGCTCGGGCGGGGCCGCCGGTTGCTGCAATCAGCCGTGACACGAGTCGCGGGCCTTCATAGATGAGCCCGGTGTAGAGCTGCAGCAGATCGGCTCCTGCGGCCAGGGTCGAGTGTGCGGTTGGAATGTCGCTAATGCCTCCGACGCCTAGGATAGCAATGTGGTTTCCGAGGCGGCTGCGCAGAGCACGGATGACTTCCGTGCTCAGGGCGTGCAAGGGCTGGCCGCTGAGGCCGCCCGCTTCAGCTGCGTAGGGGGATCGCAGGGAGTCCGGGCGTGTCGTGGTCGTGTTGGTGGCGACAACTCCATCGATTTCAAATGCCGGCAGCACTTCGCTCAAAGAGTCGAGATTCGCCAAGTCAAGGTCCGGAGCCAGTTTCACCAGCAGGGGTACCCGCTTGCGGTGAATGCCCGCGAGCCCCGCGCGTGCCTCGCTCAATTGTCCGAGCAATTCGCGCAGTGCGTCCGTTTCCTGAAGTTGGCGCAGTCCCTGCGTGTTGGGAGATGAAATGTTGATCGTGACATAGTCGGCGGCAGCATAGACCGCGCGCAGGCAGGTGACGTAATCCCGCCACGCGTCCGTCAACGCAGTGTCGGCATTCTTGCCGATGTTGACGCCGCATATCCCCACGTATCGACGCGCTTCGAGCCGCCGTACGACGGCCTCGACGCCGTCGTTGTTGAACCCCATCCGATTGATCAGCGCCTGGTCCTGCGTCAGGCGAAAGAGGTTGGGTGGCGGATTGCCCGGCTGGGGTCGCGGCGTCACGCTGCCGACTTCGATGCAACCGAATCCGAGCTGCCCGAGTTCATCCAGATGGCGAGCGGACTTGTCGAAGCCCGCGGCCAGTCCGATTCGATTGGCAAAGCGCAAGCCGAAAAGCTGTACGCCGGCGCCGGATTCGACGGGCCGGACTTCACCGGTTCTTCCCAACCGCAGCAACCTGAGTGCACCGATGGCTGCGGCCTGCGCACGCTCGGGAGCGAGCCGGAACAGGAGTGGACGAATCAGACGGTAGAGCATCGCGCCAAGGTGTCGGAGGGAAGCAAAAAAAAGGCCCGCGTATTAAGCGGGCCTTTTAAGCGTAAGGAACGCTTAGGCAACCTTACCAGCGATCGCGACCACCGCCGCCGCCGCCGCCGCTGTTTCCGCCGCCGCGGAATCCGCCGCCACCGCCGCCCGGACGGCCACCACCGCCGCCGCCGCCGCCGGTGCGGGGCTTGTCCTGAGCTTCGTTGACGCGCAGCTGACGACCGCCCATGTCATGACCATTCAGACTCTGGATGGCGCGGGCCGCGTCGGCCTGGCTCATCTCGACGAATCCGAAGCCACGCGGACGACCGGTTTCCCGGTCGGTCGGCAGCGACACGGATTCGACAGTCCCGTGCTGGGAAAACAAGGTGCGAACATCCGCCTCACTGGCGGTAAACGGCAGGTTGCCTACATAGATTTTGGCCACAATAGCACTCTCCAAACAGCTCAAGCGGCATCGGGCATATTAGGTTGGCCCTAGCCACTCCAAACGGCAGGAGCACCGGTGAGGTCAGGGAGAGTGTGTCTCACGAACCCATCGAACCTTAGATCCTGTCACCTGATCGCAGGCGCTTTGAGGCCGGTACCGACAGTACACTTTCTGAAGAAAAGCGCGTGCGGCCGACCGGGCGTCGGCGATCGGCGCAAAGTATGCCAGACGCGACGGTCTCACATCATCAGCAAACGCATGTTATGGGGCCGAAAGTAGACGAAATCAGACTTTTCGAGCCTGGACCACCTCTGGCCCACCCCTAAAGAGGCGTTCCGGTGCCCAACGTCGGGCCCCGGAAGGCCTTTCGAAGCCCGGTGCCGGGCAGCCGCCAAGCCAAAACGACTGGCGCCGGCGGTCAGAAGCGCTCCGACGCCCGTGGGTGCAATGCAACACGGCAGCTTTGCGCTGGGGGCGTTTTTTCGGTGATTTTAATAAGTCAAATCATGAGCTTGAGCGCAGCTGAGTGTTCCCTAGCGAGGACCGGCCGCTTTGGGCGCGAAATATGTGATCACGCTAGTCATCTCATCACACGGGGCGCGGATCAGACAACGATTGCGCTTGAGATGGCGTCGAAGTCACTGCGTCTCGGCCTCGAGTTTTTCACTGGTCTGCAGCCATGCTGTCTCGACCTTGTGCGTTTCGCGCGCCAGCGCTGCCTGCTTTTCCAGCAGCTCGCGCAGGCGCTCCTTCGCAGCCTCCGCATAGATCTCCGGTGCGGCCAGTGCGTTGCGTAGGGCGGCGGTTTCCCGGCTCAGGCGATCCAGTTCCGCTTCATATCCGGCGATCTGCGCCTTGAGTGGGCTCAGGCGACTGCGCCGCTCGGCGTCCTCGCGCTTGCGCTGCTTGCGCGAGTCCGCGGGCCGTTGCGCTTCCACAGCAGGCGAACTCTTGTTGGCTTCCGCAAGCCATGCAGCGTAGTCCTCCAGGTCGCCATCGAAAGGCGCAGCGCGCCCCTGGTGAACGACTCTGAATTCATCCGCCACTGTCCGCAGCAGGTGACGATCGTGAGAGACCAACACCACGGCCCCGGCGTAGTCCTGCAGCGCGACGGCGAGAGCCTGCCGCATTTCGAGGTCCAGGTGATTGGTGGGCTCATCGAGTAGCAACAGGTTGGGACGCAGGTAGGTGACGAGTGCGAGCACCAGGCGCGCTTTCTCCCCACCGGAAAAGGGCGCAACAGGCTCGAATATCCGCTCGCCGCGAAAACCGAACCCGGCCAGAAAGTCGCGCAATTCCTGTTCGGTCGCGCGTGCGGCCAGCGTAGCGCCGACGCGCCGCAGATTCTCGAGCGGCGAGTCCTCAGGTGCGAGCTGTTCGAGTTGATGCTGCGCGAAGTACCCGATCCGCAGGTCACGTGCTTCGGTGCGAGTGCCGGACAATGCGGGGAGTTCTCCAGCCAACAGCTTCACCAGGGTCGACTTGCCCGCTCCATTGCGCCCGAGCAGTGCCAGGCGATCCCCGGGGGAAAGAGTCAGGCTGACGCCCTCCAGCAGTGCGCGTCCGGCATAACCCGCGGACTGATTCTCCAGCGCCAGCAGGGGGCGTGGCAGTTTGTCCGGTGCAGCAAACGTGAACTCGAACGGCGAATCCACATGGGCCGGCGCAATGCGTTGCATTCGCTCGAGGGCCTTCAGGCGGCTCTGTGCCTGGCGGGCCTTGGTTGCCTGCGCCCGGAAGCGCTCGACGAAGGATTCCATGTGCTTGATTTCGCGCTGCTGCCGCGTGAACAGCGCCGATTGCTCGGCCAACTCGGCCGCGCGTTGGTCCTCAAAGGCAGAATAATTGCCGCGATAGGCACGCGCCTTGGCGTGTTCGAGGTTGACGATGCGGTTGACGATGCGATCGAGAAATTCGCGATCATGCGCAATGAGCAACAGCGTGCCGGGGTATTCCCGCAGCCAGGTTTCGAGCCACAGGATTGCGTCCAGATCCAGATGGTTCGTCGGTTCATCCAGCAACAGCAGATCTGAGCGGCACATCAGCGCCTGGGCAACATTGAGTCGCACCCGCCAGCCGCCCGAGAAGGCACTGACCGGCCGCGATTCGTCGGCCGGTGTGAAGCCGAGGCCGTGCATCAGACTGCCAGCGCGGCTGCGGGCGTCATAGCCTCCAGCCGTCGCGTACTGGGCGTACAGCTCTCCTAACCGGCTGCCGTGGTCACGCGCCTCGGCGTCGGCTATGGCGTGCTCTATGGTCCTGAGCTCGTTGTCGCCGTCGAGCACGAACTCGATGGCTGGCCTGTCGGTCGCCACGAGCTCCTGCGAGACATGGGCAATGGCAAGCTGAGCCGGCATCTCGAACGTGCCCGCATCGGGCTGCAGTTGCGCACGCACGAGGGATAGCAAACTGGACTTGCCGCTGCCGTTTTCACCCGTAATGCCGACCTTTTCCCCGCGAAACAGGCTAAAAGTGGCCGCGGAGAACAGCACTCGCGTGCCGCGGCGGAGGGTGACGTCGGTAAAATTAAGCATGCTCGAAATGGGCCGCCGCTGGAGGAGATAAAGAGGGCGCAGGGGCCGGTATTGTGGAGTAAAGTAGGGCGAGCCGCGCGCCATCCGTCGCATCTACTTTGCGCGCACTCTCCAAGCCGCTACCGCTACCACGGCAGCAAGGGAAAGCCTGTCTGAACGGGGTTCCCCAGTACGTCATATCCGGAGAATTCAGAAGTGGCCAAGCCGAATTACCATCACGCCCGCAGACAAAAAGAGATCGCCAGGAAGACCAAGCAACTGGAGAAGCAGCAGCGCAAGGCAGCTCGGGTGACCACGCCGGCTCCGGGCGAAGAGGGCGGCACGACCAGTGAAGGGGCGGCGCCCAGCGAGCCAACTTCTGCGAGCGAGGGGTGAGACTCTCATCCCTAAGTCCCGCGGCCGCTCGTCAACAGCGGCTGGATCGCTTGCGTCGCGACCGCACGGCAGCCCAAGTGCTGCGTTCCGCCTTTCCCGATGTGGAGCATTTACGCCTGGATCTGAGCTTCGACGGCGCGGCACGCGGTACGCCGGCGGCACAGTCGCATGTGCTGCATCCGCCGGCGCGGGCTTTCTTTGAATTTCCGTGTCCGTACGCGGATTGCGACGGCCAATTCAACCTGACTGCGGAAGTCACCGCGGCAGTAGCGAGCACCACTCACCAGTCGGCAGGCACAGTCGAGTGCTCCGGATTACGCGCGCACGATCACGCGACGAAGCAGCCGTGTAAATTGCGCCTTAAATACACCATCACCGCGGCGTATTGACGATCCTTACTTGCGACGGGCGACGACTTCGCGGACCACTTCGGGGCGGGTGAAGTCGATGATGAAGTGGTCGCCGTCAAAGCTGACCACCTTGCCGATCAGATCCGGGCGCACGTGGAAGCTGCGCGTGCCCTTGGCGGAACCTACCGCAACGAGCGAAGTCACGATCATCCGGATTGGCAGTTCCCCGTCACGGGCGAGAGTCAGGTGCTGACCCAGCAGCACCGTGCCCTTGGAATCATCTGCTTCACGCGAGAGCTTGTCCTCATATCGAAGCACTCCTCGGGAAGGATGTCCGAAGTAGGGCTGCGAGCAGTTGAGCACCATCGCGCCGTCCGCGGCTATGGCGGACAGACCGCGCAGGCGATTGGCCGGCTTCGCGCCGAACTTCCCGAAGGCATCGACCAGGCTGAGATTCATTGGCTTGCAACTCCTGAGCGTGAAAATTCTAATGATCAAAACATGTCAGTTAACACAGCGTACGGCTCACGTGCCGGTGACCAGAACGCATTCACGCTGCCAAACCTCACAAAACAGACACGGCGGCAACCCATGTCGCGCCGTTGCGCGTTTGGCTAGCTTGGGCTCAAGCCGACGAACGCTCAGCTTCACATTGCGCGTTCTACTGCGGCGGCGCAACGGCACAATGCACACTGCCTGTCCCCAACTGGGCGGCCGAGCGAAACCCGGGCGCCGCAAGCCGGACTGCTGTAATCTGTAGCCCGGCTCGTTCTCTTTCGGCTTGTCTGCCTTGCCCCCGCGCCCTTGCGGTGCCTTCGGGAAAGTCTGCCACCCTCGTAAAGCTTGGCGAACCAGGAGGCAGGGTCTTCCTGCCGATGTAATTTCTATTCTCGAGAGTAATTCGCAGTGACCAAACTATACGTTGGAAATCTTCCCTTTACGGCCACGGACGACTCAGTGCGCGCCCTGTTCGCGCCCCATGGAACCGTTGAGAAAGTCTCCCTGATCACCGATCGCGACACCGGTCGGCCGCGCGGCTTCGGCTTCGTCGAGATGTCGAATGCGGACGCTTCGCGCGCGATGCAGGCATTGGACGGCAAGGATTTCGAAGGACGCCCCCTGAAGGTCAACGAGGCCCAGGATCGCGAGCGTTCGGGTGGCGGAAATCGCGGCGGCCCGCGTCGCTACTGATTTTGCTGATTTGACAGTCGCTCCCGGCCGTCACATCGGCCGGGAGATCGGCTGGGATTCCTGCGGATCTCCCGCCGCGCATTGATACCTACATCAACCGCGCACCGCCACACGACAACGGCCCGCGCAGCGGGCTGCGCCGCGCGGCAGACTGCGCAAAGGCTGCGCATGATAACGGTCCTCATCGGATCCCTAGTCGCCCCCTTGTTCAAGCCGGGCGCCACCCCATCATCTGCGCAATGCGCGGATACGAATTCGCCTCGCGACCGTCCGCCTCAGCGCCCCTAGGGAACTAACATGCGAACCTCGTCATCTCCCACGCCCGAGTCGGTGCATCAAGAGCGCCGGGAGCGGTGGCGCCGCGATCGTGCCGCCGCCCAGACGCTGCGCAGCGCTTTTCCGTCGGTTGAACGGGTCAGCGTGCAGTTGGAATTCCGGGATCTGACAGCGCGCGCGCCCGGCGCTCAGTCGCACGTCATGCATCCGCCCGCTCGTGCTTTTTTCGAATTTCCCTGTCCTTATTCGGACTGTGACGGGAAGTTCGATCTGAGCTCCGTGGCGAATCTGGTGATGTCGCGTTCTTCTGCACACGCCGAAGGGGTGCTCGAATGCACCGGCGTACGCCCGCGAGCCGGCATGACGAAGCAACGCTGCGGAGTGCACGTCCAGTACACGATTGCTGCACAGTATCGACCCGGCGCTCAGTCACAGAAATGACGTCCGCAGGCCAACAGTGATCGAGACACGGATTTCGTCCGCGAAGGCACGGGTGACCGATTCCGGTGCGTTGTTTCGTTTGCTGGATGGCATACCGCAGGCGGAAGAGATTCGCGCTCAGGCGTCGAAGCCCTTTTTCACCCGTCGTTGGGAGAAGTCGACCGCCACCAGCTTCTGGATCGCCGGCGACGGGGCAACGGTGTTATGTCTGACGGTCAGCGGGTTGTCCGCCGACGAGATGGTCGCGATCTGGGTCAGCTTTGATGACTATCGCGGTCGCGCCGGATTCAAGTTGTCGGCGCGCTCGCTGGGTGAGGTCATCGAGGCCGAGCTGGGTCTGTCGGTCGAGCTGGTGAATTGATCACCCTCACGTTTCGTCCCGTAGGAACCGAATCGCCGGTATTTGCGCGGGCAGCCTATTTCCGTATTTGCGAGGATGCGACGCTGCGCGGACCGGATAACAGTGTCGCGGCCGTCTACGCGAATCACTCGTGGCTATTCGGAAATCGGCGTTTCCGCTCGTTCGAGTGCGACGGTCCGGTGTATCTGCGAACCCGCACCGGCGGAGGGGACCTGGCGAGCACGGGTCCGTATGCCTTTTTGCGGGAAGCAGAGGGCGCGCTGTACACGCATGACGCCTGCCTCGGGATCTATCTGCCCGGCAGAGAGCCCGACAGTTCGCTCGTGCAGTGGCTCGAGATCACGCTGCTTTCGTCGGGAAAGAGCTAGTCTTAAGCATCTCCCGGCCGTGGGCACCGGGAGATGGGGTCGATCTTCGGTCGCGCTTTAGTAGCGCTTGCCGCCGCCGCCGCCTGAGCGCTCACGCTCCTGGGCTTCGTTGATCTTCAGCGAACGTCCGCCGAAGTCGGTGCCGTTCAGTGCCTGCATGGCGCGAGCCGCGTCCGCATTCGACATCTCGACGAACCCGAAGCCGCGGGGATTGCCCGTGTCGCGATCGGTGATCAACGAGATTTTCTCGACCGCGCCGTGCGGTGCGAACAGCTCGCGGACAGTGGCCTCGGTGGCCGTGAAAGGAAGATTTCCAACGTATAGTTTGGTCACAGTGCATTACTCACAAGAAAAAGAGATAGGAAACACACGCGGCAAGCGAGCTTGCGCGCGTCGCGGTTCGCCAAGCTTTACGAGGGTGGCAGACTAGGGCCGAAGATGCGCCGGAAGGCGCTTTGGGGCCGAGGCAGACAAGCCGAAAGATCACGAGCCAGTGTCGCAGGCTACAGCAACCGCTTCGATGATGTTGAGGTTTCGCATGGGCCACCACGGGCTGTCAGCGCGTCCGTCTGTCAAGCTACGAGAGCCAAGCGCGCGTGGCAGTGTCAGTGATACCGTAGTCGCCATTGTAAGGAGCATCGAATGTCCGATTCATGGACCGCTCGACCATCTGCGTCGAGGCCGAACCCTGGCGAATTGATGTCGGACTACCGCGCGCGGCTTATCCAAGAGCAGGCGCAGGCAGTAGAGCGCAGGCAGATGGAGCTTGCGGAACAGACATCGATTCGCAACGCCCCCGGCGAACGCATCCGTATCTGGGAGCGCCTGCACGGCGTATCTCTGCCTCGTGATCCTACGCATCGCCTGGTCGCTGTGGTCGCTGCCGCGACGGATTTGGCTCTTGAGCAGGTGCTCGAAGAGCAACGGCGGCGGCTGGACCCCGATAAGGGTAGTGCGCCCGTACCCGAGGCGATTGCCGAACCGCCGCCGTTATAGAGGCTCTTAAGCAGGTAGCGCTCTTACCAACGGTGACCGTAGTACCCGTAGTAGTAGGGCCGCACGACCAGTACCGGTGCAGCCACTCCGACGTAAGCTCGGCCGGGTCCGGCCGGGGCGACGACACAGCCCGCCAGGGTGGCTACAAAACCAAGTGCAATCAAGAGCTTGCATAGCCGGCGCATGATGGAGTCCTTTTGCGTTCTACTACTACTTAGAACGCGCGAGGCTCCCTGCGGCTGACACCTCTACTGGACCCCTCAGCCGGCCGTGTACAGCGATGTATCCAGTAGCGGCTGCGATGCTTCAATGCGCTTGGGATCGACAGCCTGGTCGGGCAGTGCGCTCACGAGCGCACGCGCGCGAGCTTCGAGGACCGGTCGGATTTCCGGATGCGTCATGATGTACAGATCGTTGTGCTCGATTCCGCGCAGCACACGTGCCCCAACATCGTCGCCCGTCAGGGCTGTTTTGTAGATCGCCGTTGCCTCGCGCGCCACGCCGGGCGGCACGATGGGCACAGAACCGGTTGCCGCAAGAGAGGGCGGTCGGACCGCCAGGGTGCTCTCGAACAGTTCCGATTGAACAGGCCCCGGCAGCAGCACCGATGCGCCGATTCCGGCTGATTTCAGATCGGCACGCAGGGATTCGGCGAGCCCTACCAGGGCAAACTTTGTCGTGACGTAGACGCCGGCGCCACCGCCCGTAAACAGGCCGCTGACCGAAGAAGTGATCACGACGTGACCCCCCTTACCGTGAGCGATCATTCGGGGAATGAAGGTCCTGACAGCGTTGATGGCGCCGCCCAGGTTGATGTCGAGCGCGAAGTCCCAGTCGTCGTAGGTTGCGTTCTGCGTGGCGCCGACGAAGTTCACTCCAGCGTTGCTGCAAAGCACCTGTACGGTTCCTAACTCCCTTTCCACGCGTTCAGCGACTGCCGGCCACGCGGCGCGATCCGAGACATCGAGCACGACTGCGAGCACTTCCAGTCCTTCCTGCTGGATTGAGGCGGCTGCTGCCTCCACCGCGGCCGCACGAACGTCCGCAATGGCTACCTTGACCCCCGCACGCGCCAGAGTTCTGGCGATCCCCAGCCCAATGCCGCTGGCCCCGCCGGTGATGAAGGCAACTTTGCCCCGGAGGTCACGCATAGAAGGCTCGCACGTTGAGATTCGCCGGGCCGTGGCCGATGGTGGTCATCCACGGCTCGGGAGGGCCGCAGGCTTCGAATCGTTCGATGTTCCTGACGATGGCCCCAAGCAGCGCATCGGCCTCGAGCCCGGCGAGTATGCGGCCCACACAGGCGTGAACTCCGAAGCCCCAACCCAGGTGGCCGCGGTGATCGCGACGAATGTCGAAGCGATCGGGGTCCTGCCATTTTCTCGGGTCGCGGTTGGCCGCGGCAAACATCAGGCCGCAGCGCTCTCCCTTGGGAATAACGATCCCCTCGATTTCAACATCACGTGTGGCGATACGGCCCGCCATACGTGACGGGGAGTCCCAGCGCAGGCTCTCGTCGAACGCGTTGCGCGCCAGCCCGGGATCGGAGCGCAGCAGGGCGTATTGATCCGGAAACTCGCAGAAAGCGCGTACCGTCGTCGCCAGGGTCATCACTGTAGTATCGGCGGCCGCGGACAGGAGGATACCCACCAGCAGCTTCGCCTCGTCCTGGGTGATCTCGCCGCGATCGGCGGCCTTGAACATTTCCATTCCCAGGCCCTCGGGCGCGAGGTTTTCCCGGTTGCAGCAACTCCCGGCCCACTCGATCACCGCGCCGGTGTTCTGCATCGCCTCCTGAAACAACTCGTTCATCGGTCCCATCGTCGCCCAGACCATATGGCCAAACGCGTACAGGTGTTCCCGCCCTGCCTGCGGAAGCCCCAGGGCATCGGGAAGCACTTTGTAGACGAATGCCTGGGTGATGTCGGCCACGGCGTCGATCTTCTCGCCGCTGCGCGATTTCAGACCTGCGATCAGCGTAGCAGCCTCGGCGTTGAAGGCCTCCGACATCTTTGACAAAGCCCGCGGCGACAACGCAGCTGCGATGACCGCGCGCACACCGGTGTGCTTGGGCGGATCGTCCGTCAACAGCAATTCCGGGCGCACCGACTTCGGGTCGTGCCAGGGCCGCGAGGTCGAAGAGAACGTACGCCAGTCTCTCAATCCCTCCGACACCTGGGCGTAGCGACCGAGCATCGTTATATTTTCCCGGGCGAGTTTGACCGCGGGTCCGATCTCGCGCAGTCGATCGTCTACCGCGCGCGCGTTCCTCACGGCTTCGTGGCTGAAGACGTCTTCATTGCAGACAGGTATTTCGCGAGACATGACTTCACCCAGCAGCGGCAATGCCGCCGTCCACGTTCAGGATCGCACCGTTGATAAAGGACGCCTCGCGACTGAGCAGGAAGGCGACCGCCTGGGCATTGTCGTCTTCGTGTCCCAGGCGGCGCAGCGGAATGGTCCGTGCGCGACGTTCGTATTCAGCCTTGTCATTGAGGCCGAGCGCCCCGGGCGTGGGTACGGACCCGGGGGCTACCGCGTTCACGCGAATCCCTCTGGGGCCGAGTTCAGCGGATAGCGTTTTGGTCAAGGTCACCAGTGCGCCCTTGACGAGGCTGTAGATGGAAGTGTTGGGGTAGCCGCGGCCGGCGACGGGTGAAGTCATGTTGATAATGGCGCCGCCGCGCTCGGGCTTCATATGAGCCAACAGGATCTGCGATCCCCAGATGGCTCCTTTGATCCCGACGCCGAGCATCTTATCCAGGACCTCGTCGGTGACCGCTTCCAGCGGCTCATAGCGAAGCATCATGGCGTTATTGATTACCGCATCGATGCGTCCTGTTTCGCCCGCGAACCTGGCAGCGACCGCACAGTACGCGGCCCGGTTCGAGACGTCCGCCGCGTAAGCGAAGGCCTTGCCGCCCTTGCCGTTGATCGCGTCCGCGACGGCTTTGCAGTTCGCGGCGTCGATGTCGACGACCGCCACGGCCGCCCCACACGCCGCCAATTTTTCCGCCATCGAGCGGCCCAGGCCGCGGCCCGCACCCCCGATCAGGATCGACTGATCGCTCAAGTCATATGTCATTGCCATGTGAACGCCTTACTCGGTAACCAGTTTCCAGGCCTTGCCGTCGCGCACGATCCGACCCGAGGTGGGGTCGCAGAAGTGGCTGCCGATGATCACGGCTCCGGTGTCGGAGAATCGCTCGAGGAATTCGAGTCGCGTTTTGACACCCTGCTCTTTGTTCATGTCAAAGTTGCCTTGAGTCGCCGGCAGCGCGAGCTGGATCGGGTGATGCATCATGTCCCCGGTAATGATCGCCTCCTGGCCACGCGAGCTGATGTGCACACTGACGTGTCCGGGAGTATGGCCCGGGGTCGGTAGCAGCGAAACCTCATCGGTGATCCGGAAGTCGGGGCCGATGAACTCGACCTGTCCTGCCGCGACCACCGGATCGAGGGAGTCCTCGAGGTGTCCGAAATGGTGATACCCGCCGGTGCGCTTCAGGTACTGCCAGTGATCCCACTCCTGCTGCCCGAAGTAGTAGCGCGCCTGGGGGAAAGTGGGAACCCACTTGCCGTCCACGAGCTTCGTGTTCCAGCCGACGTGATCGAAGTGCAGATGAGTGCACAGCACCCCGGTGATCGAGTCCGGCGGAAAGCCCGCAGCCGTCAGGTCTTCCAGGAACGTGGACTGCAGGTTGCAGAACACATCGTACTCACGCTGCCGGTCGGCACCGATGCAGGTATCGATCATCACGCTCTTGCCTTGCGATCGCAGCACGAACGCCTGGAAGGAGATCAACATCCTGCCCTCCGGCGTCGCAAACTGGGGCGCGAGCCAGCCGAACTGGCGCACCAGCTCGGGGGTGCCGCCCGGCAGCAACATCGCGATGTCATCCTCGAAAGCATTGATCTCGACGATTCGGGCCACTTCGACGTCGCCGATCTTCCAATGCCTGATGTGTTCGACAGCCATGGGACATCCCCTTTACGTTTCTAATTCATCGGCGTCAGCGGCGGAATCCCGAGCATCATGTCGGCCGCCTTCTCAGCCATCATCACGACGGTTGCATTGGTGTTGCCGCCCACCACACTCGGAAATGCGGAAGCGTCAACCACACGCAGGCGCTCGATACCGCGGACTCTGAGCTCGGGGTCGAGCACGCAGCTCGAGTCCGTTCCCATGCGGCAGGTGCTGGCGGGATGATGGACGGTCGATGCCGCTCGCCGCACATACTCCCCCAGAGCGGCTTCACCGCGAATTTCCGGTCCGGGCGCCACTTCAACCGCGCGGTACCGGGCGAACGCCGGAGCCGCCAGAATCCGCCGTGAGAGCTCGAGCCCGCGCACCAGCGGGGCGAGGTCTTCCGCCTCGCCTAGCAGGTTCGGATCGATCAAGGGATGGTCGTGGAAGTCGGGCGTTGCCAGCCGGATCCGGCCGCGGCTCTTCGGGTAAAGGTTCACGGTATTTACGGCAAAGCCGTGCCCCAGCGGGAAGGGAAACGTGCCCTTGTTGCGTCGCGCGGGTTGAAACACGATCTGCACGTCGGGCCGTTCGAGTCCGTTCCTGCTGCGCAAAAAGGCGTTGGATTCGAATACATTGCTGGCCAGTGGGCCGCCGCGGTACAGGGCGTACTGCAGGACGTTCCAGACGCCCCGCGGCAGCGTTCGCAACGAGATTCCGTATGAGTCGGTATTGCGAGTCTCCATCAGCACGCCCACAGCGAGGTGATCATGGAGGTTCGCGCCGACGCCGGGCAGGTGGTGTTTGACCTCGATGCCCATTTTCCGTAGTTCATCGCCGTCGCCGATACCCGATAACATGAGTACTTGCGGCGACTGAATGGCGCCCGCACAGACGACAACCTCGCGGCGCGCGGACAGCTGCCGGATCTTGCCGCCGACTGCGACTTCTACGCCTGTCGCACGCCCGGCATCGATCGCAACCCGCGAAACCACGGCGTTGGTGAGAATCTGCAGATTGCGCCGGCTGCTGGCCGGCTTGAGGTAGGCAGCAGCGGTGGAGGCACGCCGGCCGTTGCGAATGGTTCCCTGCCGCGGACCGTACCCTTCCGGGTCCGGGCCGTTGAAGTCGCCGCAAGGCCGGAATTGTCCGAGGGATGCCATGGCCTCGAGAAACACCGCATTCAGGGGATTCGGGTGTTTGATGTGTATGACGTCGATGGGGCCCCCGACGCGATGATAGGGCGAGTCGGGATAGAACCGGTTGCTCTCGGAACGCAGGAAGTAAGGCAGCACCTCACTGCGGCTCCAACCGGTATTCCCGGCGCGCGCCCAGTCGTCAAAGTCCGCGGGAAATCCCCTGTGATACACCATGCCGTTGATCGATCCCGAGCCGCCCACGACGCGACCGCGTGGAATCGGAATACGCCGGCCGTTCAGATTCGGCTGCGGTGTGGTCATGAACCTCCAGTTCAACGACGGCGTCGCAATAGCGGCGCCGACGGCGGCTGGAATGTGTATGAACGGGTGATTGTCCGGGCCGCCCGCCTCGATCAGGCAAACCGTCGAGTCCGCGTTTTCGGTCAGGCGGCTGGCCAGAACACACCCCGCCGTGCCCGCCCCCACGATGATGTAGTCAAATACCTCGCTCATAAAGTTGCGAGGCACGCACGATCCAGCCCCCTGTGCTCAGGCTTCGACATTGATCTTTCCCCCTCGTCAGGCGCTGCGGTGGCGCGGTTTGGCTGCAACTTGCCTCGAGTGTAAGCCAAACATTTTGGATGGGGGGCCGCCCAAAAGTAGGGTACCGACCTCCGGCGAAGCCCCGCCGCGGTGGCGGAGCGCCGCCGGTACCCACTTACTTGATCTGGAAGCCTACGCGGATCCGGAAGCAGTTCGGCACCGGCATGCCTCCCTGCATCGAGCGCGCATATCGCCCCGCTCGCGCCACATTCAGTGCGCCCTGGTCCAGGCGGGCATAGCCGGAGGATCGTTCGATCAGGGGGTCACCCTGCAGTGCGCCCTTCTCATCGACGCAGGCCCTGACGGTAGTGGCTCCTGCTATCCCCTGACGGCGCATATCCGCCGGATAGTAGTCTTCCGAGTTCGGAAGGCGATTCTGGCCCATCACCCGAATGGGCTCGGGGGCGATGGTTATAACCGGATCGGATTTGGCCGATGGCGTAATGACGAGGGGGCTGTCGTTGTCCTCCTGAGTCTCTTCAGGCACTTTGGGTGGCTGCGGTACCACGACGGGACCCAATTCTGTGATCGTGGCTTTCACCCGCGCCAGGTCGTCAGTGTGCACCGTTCTGGGCAATTGGGTCACTGTGCTCACTATTCGCCAGTCCAGGACCTTCGTGGCCGTGTGCACCATCCCGGTGGCGAATAGGTAGAGCACCAACACGTGCAGCGTGAGGATGCTGCCGGCTACGACGACACGATGCGACGCGAGCGGACGCGACCGGCCTTGTGATTCCTGAATATATGGACTCATGTTCCTGGAGCCTCCCGTACCTGGGCAAGCGGCCGGCTGCGAGTCACGCCGCAGCGCTCTTGCGCTAAGTCGGCCTGCAACCGTTATACGACTGGAACGGGACGGTGGGGATGGGGGTGCGCACGATCGGGAGAAACTCCCGGTCAGGGTGGCCGGTTATGTTCGGCTTCCGGACTGCTGTAGCGTCGCTCTCCGGTTTGAGGGTTGTAGAATACCTCTACGTTCAAACCCGTCTGCGGGTCCGAGAAGCGTTCGCCAGTCGCCTGCCACTCTCCGGTGGGAGTTTTTTCCAATCTTCCATAACGCCAGCGCTCGAAGAGGACTGCGCAGACGAGTACGGCACCGAAGATCAGGGCCTCCAGTCCCGGACTTTTTACGCCGGCGAGACACAGTGCGGCTCCCACACCGGCGAGCAGACATCCAAACATCAGAACGAGGGCGCGCAGCATCCTCAGCTCGCGGGTTCCAGTACGACGGCGGTGCCGTACGCAACGATCTCGCTCATAGTCTGGCCGATTTCCGCGGAGTCGAAGCGCATCATCACAATGGCGTTCGCCTGCATCAGGTGCGCGTTCTTGACCATGCGATCGACGGCGTGGCGGCGTGCTTCCTCCAGGAGCTGCGTGTATTCGTGGATTTCTCCGCCAACCAGCGATCTCAAGCCGGCCATGATGTTGCCTGCGAGTCCGCGACTGCGCACGACGACCCCGAACACCTGGCCCTTCATTTCTCTCACACGATGACCCGGTACGTTTTCCGTCGTTACGACCAGCATGGTTGACTCCTTGACTGAATCGGGAATTGTCCACCACCGGCCAAGGCGTCACTCGTAACGCAGGGCTGTTACCGGGTTCGCTGCCGCGACCCGCTGAGTAGACCAGAGCACCGTGAACCAGGCAATGAGCAGTGCGACCAGGCTGCCCGCCATGAATGACCCCAGCCCCAGTTGGATGGGGTACGCGAAGCCGGCCAGCCAATGGCGCAGAAACAGATAGCACGCCGGCCACGCAATGAGGTTGGCCCAGAGCACCGGCTGGGTCAGTTCCCAGATCAACAGCCGCAGCACGTCGTTGCGTCCCGCACCGGTGGCCTTGCGAATCCCGATCTCCTTGGTGCGCCGTTCCGCGACGAACGAGGCGAGTCCGACCATCCCCAAGGCGGCCAGCAGCAGCGCAATCACGCAGCATGAGCTGAACGCCGCCCCTTCGGACAGGATGTCGGCATACAGCCCGCGCATTCCCAATGCGATGGAGGTCCGACTGATGGGGCGTGAGGAGTCGAGCTTGCGCCATAGGGAGTCGATTGCCGCCAGCGCCTGCGGTGTACGTGTGCCGTCGACCTTGATGCTGAGCATCTGGAATTTCGTCGGATCTATGTGGAATACAGTCGGATCGATTGGTGTGCGGATGGAGCGGGTCGGAAAGTCCGGAACGACCCCGATGATCTGCGAGGGCCGATCGCCGAAGACGTCGATACTCTGTCCGACGGCGGTGGCGGGGGAGGAGAACCCGAATCGTCGTACCGCCGTTTCGTTGAGGATGGCCGCTTCCGCCGTGGACAGGTTTTTGTCCGGCACTGCGCTGTCGGTGCCGTGCTCCCGGGAGAACAGCCTCCCGGCGAGAGGTTTGATGTCGTACAGCTCGAAGAAGCCGAAGTCGACGACCTCGTTTGTGAACCACGTTTGGATACCGGCCCGTACGACGCCAAAGCTGCGAGCCTCGATGAACCCCAGCGGTGCGCTCGCTGAGCATGCTGCCGACACCACGCCCGGAAGCGCTTTGAACATCTGAGGCGAGTCGCCCCTGCAAGCTCCTCCCACGGCGAATACCTCGGACGTATTCAGACGGTCGACCATTCTCCTGGCGTATGAGACCTGCTGGAAAATCACGGCGATCACGATGAGCAGACCGATGAGAAACGCAAACTGCACGGTCACCAGCAACTGGCGCGCGACGGCTCGGGCCACGCGACTGTGACGGCCGCGCAGTGTGGCGATCGGCTGAAACGAAGATAGCACCAGTGCCGGATAGCCGCCGGCGGCCAGCCCCAGTACGAGCACCAGGGCGGCGTTGAACAGCAGGAGTGAAGGTTCGTGGGCAGCGTGCAGAGTCAATGAGGACTGCGCCAACCGATTGAACATCGGTAGCAGCAATTCGACTAAGGCAAACCCGGCAATTCCTGCGAGAGCGGCCAGACCCAGAGCCTCTCCCAGGAATTGGACGATCAGGTCGGCGCGTCGGGCACCAGCGGTTTTGCGTACGGCGACTTCGATTCGGCGCGTGGCGGCCCGGGCGGTCGAGAGGTTGATGAAGTTGATCGCCGCGACCAGCAGAATGAGCGCTCCCACAGCGGAAATTCCGTAGATCAGAGCGGCGCTGCCGCGCGATCGCATGCCCGCCATGCCGGGCGCCAGCAGGTGAATGCTGGCGATCGGGTCGATGGGCAGCGACAGCTGGATGTCGGCGGCTCCCTTGGTCCTGCGAGGAAATTCAGCGATCAGGGTGTCGAGGGCCGAGCGGATCTGTGCCACGCTCATCCCGGGCGGCAGGCGGAAATAGGTATGCGCGAGCCAGGGTTTGACGCTTCTCAGCGGCTGAGCATCAAGCTCGATAAACGGAGAATACGCAGAGCGGCTCGACGCGACGACATCGAACGCCAGGTGAGTGTCCGAGGGAAGATCCCGGATCACCGCCGTGACCACTAGTGAGAACTTCCCATCGATCTCAACCGACTCGCCAATAGGGTCGTCCCGGCCGAAGTACTTGCGTGCTCGCGAGCGCGTCAGCACCACTCCGTCAGGTCTGCTCAGCGCAGTCGACAGGTTGCCCGCGATGCTGGGAAGTCTGAAGATTTCGAAGAACTGCGGGTCGGCCCAACCAATGGATTCCAATCCCTTGATGGGGCCGACGCGGACGCCGTGATTATCGCTCAGGTTGATCCGGGCCAGCGGCTGCAGCGCCGGAAGCCGATTTCGCAGCCAGGGGGCCAGATCCGGGAGTGTGGTGTCGGCCATCAATGCCGACATGCCGGTGCCGCCTGCGGTGGCAGAAATTCTGTAGATGCGCTCGTAGCCGGGAATGAAGCGCTCGAAGGTCGACTCGTGGCGAACGTAGAGCGTGACGATGAACGCAGCGGCGAGCCCGACCGTCAGGCCGGCGATGTTGATCGCGGCGTACAGCTTGTTGCGCGAAAGGTTGCGTACGGCGGCGCTGAAGTAATGATGAAGCATCGGACGTGCTCGTCGGGTGCAGCGATGTAGTCTAAGTCGTCGCAGCGCAGACCGAAAACAATGCCGAATCAGTAAGTTGGTTCATCCGAAGGGTCGGCGGCGCGGAGCCACTGTCCGGAATCGGACAGTGGGCAGGCACCTAGGCAGGCAAAAACCACGCTTTTTGCCTGCCGCGCAGAAAGCGCTGGCCCATCCGGTGGGCCGAAGGCGACTTTCTGCAATAAACCAGGGCGCCTGGCCGGCCTCAGGTCACCCGCGCTGCCGTCACGCACAGCCGGCCGCGACCCGATCTCTTGGCTTCGTAACACGCTGCATCCGCTGCGACGACCCAGTCGGATGCCGAGCCGATGTCAGGCGACAGCGCAGCCGCGCCAATGCTGGCGCCGACCTCGAATTTCTCCCCGCCCCAGGCCACTTGCAGGGCGAGCAGACTGTCGAGAACCTTGCGGGCAATGGTCAGGCCGCGTGAGGGGCTGCAACGAAGCAGAATGACTGCGAATTCGTCGCCGCCGGGACGTGCGACGACGTCCGAATCGCGTACCGCCGACAACAGTGTCTGGGCAACAGCGACGAGCACCGCATCTCCCGCGGCGTGGCCGCCGCGATCATTGACTGCCTTGAACCTGTCGAGATCGATCATCAACAGGGTTGCGGGGTGATCCAGGCACCGCTCATGCTCGACGCACTCCTGGAGCCGGCGCTCGAATTCGAAACGATTGGCCAGCCCTGTCAGCTGGTCGACCGTCGCGCGTCGGTTGAGTTCCCGACCGCGGTTGAAGTCCTCCGTTGCATCATGGAGGACCAGTGCAAAGCCTCTGACCTGCCCGTCGGCGCCCAGTACGGGTGAGGCCGTTTCCGCGACGAAACGCACGCTGCCGTCCGGACGATGAAGGACGCAGGGCTGCTTGCGGCGTACTGCCGCTCCGCGCGTTACGCATAACGCCAACATCCACGCGGTGCTTCTTGCGGTCTCAGGATCCGTCAGTGCAACGACCTCGTCCAGTCGCCTGTTGAGGAGTTGCTTGAGCGAGCTCCCCAGAAGCGACTCCCCCGCAGCATTGGCATAGGTGATGAGCCCGTCCACGTCAGTCGTGACGACCGGCTCAGCGATGGCGCGCAGTGTAGTCCTCAGGCGCTCCCGCTCGTCCGCGAGCTCGCGTTCGACCCGCAGACGCATTTCCAGACTCTCGACGTACCCGATGAAATGGAGTGGTCGCCCGTCTTCATCGCGTGCCAGCGATACCGCTACCCGGGTCCATATCCAGGAGCCGTTACGGTGCCGATAGCGGCGCTCTGCCGTATAGGTGCCCATCTCTCCCGTTGTGAGCATTCGTAACCGCTGCGAGATTTCGGCTTGGTCGTCGGGGTGTACGGCGGAGGCGGGATTCAGTAAGTGCAACTCGTCGTGGGAGTACCCCACCATTCTCTGAAAGACGGCATTGGTCATCAGCCAGCGGCCGTCCAGGCTCGTGATGATCACCCCGATGGGCGAGTGTTCCAGGGACTCTCGAAAACGCTCCTCGCTCAATCGCAGAGAGCGCATGGCCCTGCGGCGGTCGTCGGTGGCCAGCCCCACTGCCATCGGCACCAGAATGGTAGCGCTCAGGGAGAGAAAGGGCAGGCCCGCAACAGCGGATACGGAGGCCAGGTTGATCGAGCCGTATGGGCGGATATCCAGCATCCACAATGCGATCACCAACAGGCCGCACATCGAGCACAGGAGGGCCGAGCCCAGAGCACCTCCGCTCAGTGCAGCGGCCGTCAGCGCCATTCCTATCAGCGTGAAAGGGTACTGCACGAACTGAATCGCGGTGTACGTGACGATCAGGCAGCCGCTGGTCAGGGCTACATTGCGCACGAGGAACTCCGGCGAAACCAGCCGGCTCATCGTCCTGGTGCTGTACAGGTAGATCACCGGCGCGAACAGCAACGCGCCGACAAAGGTGGCTGACCACCATCTCTCTATGGACGACAGTATTGAGGCGTCGTAGGTGGCGCTGATGATAGCGCCACCCGGAATCGACAACAGCGTCGGCAGGCCGAGGCCGAAAAGCAGCCACAACAGAATACCCTGCATCAGGGTGATCTTGGGCAGTGATTTATGGAACCAGCGCCGCAAGAGCCACGTGGATGCAGCCACTTCCAGGTCGTGAACGCATGCGATGCCGAACGCGCGCAGCAGCGGGTCGTGGGCGCCCAACATTAATGCCGCGGTGCCCGCCACTGTCAGCAGCGGCAGCATCCGCGCCCACCGAAAGGTGCTCAATCTCACCAGAACAGCAGTCGCGATGGCGTTGGCGGGCCAGACCAGAGGAGGCGCCTCCGGGGTGCGTGCAATCGCAATCGCCGCCAGCGCCATCAGAAAGAAAGCAATAGCTACGGCGATCTCGGCGACGGGAAACAGGCGTCGTGCGGAAGCGAAACCGCGCGCGATGCCACTGTGTGCTTGGGCGGTATTCACGGCGTGTGGAGTCTAATACGGTTGCCCGAAAATACGGTGTGACGCGTCTTCCGTGGCGTTAGGGTGAGGGCTGCGTCGAAACAAGGGATTCCGACGATGCGCTGCGATACTTCTGGCTGCGGTGAGAGTTGGTTTCGTCAGCGACTCACAGTGGTTGACCCGCCGCAGCAGGGGGTTCCACCGGCAGCGGAATGAACTCATCGTGATCGAAGTCCGGCAGCTTCATACGCCCCGAGCGCCAGTCGGCTTTGGCTTGCTCGATCCGGTGTTGGGACGACGACACGAAATTCCAGTCGATGAAGCGTTTGCCCACCGGCTCGCCGCCGAGAGTCATGACTGTCGCCGGCTCAATGGCCTCGACGACGGCGTCCGACTCCGGGGAGAGCACCAGCATTCGCCCCGCGGCGAGCGCTTGTCCGGCTGTCTGAACGCGACCGGACACTACGTAGACCGCCCGTTCCCGAGTCTGCCCGGGCAGTTTGATTTTCGCACCGGCGGCCAGCTTCCAGTGCAGGTAGAACAGCGGCGAGTGCGTGACGACGGGCGATACGAGCCCGAAGGCTTCTCCGGCGATCAGGCGTCCCCAGACGCCCGGCTCTTCCAGGATGGGCAGCTGGGATTGGGCGAAATGGGCAAAGCCCGGGTCGGTTTCTTCGAACTCTTTCGGCAGGGCGACCCACGATTGGATGCCGTGAATCGGACCTCCGTGGGCGCGGGCATACTCGAATCTCTCCGAGTGAGTTACCCCACGTCCCGCGACCATCCAGTTGACCTCGCCGGGGCGGATCGCGACCTCGGACGCCACGCTGTCGCGATGCATGATCTGGCCGTCGAAAAGATAGGTCACCGTCGCGAGCCCGATATGTGGATGCGGCCGGACGTCAACGCTCTTAGCAATACCTCGCGGGAAATCCGTTGGACCCAGGTGATCGAAGAAGATGAACGGGCCGACCATGCTGCCGCCGGCG
>FTJL01695896.1_pt1 | contig 29992 bp, 27 predicted proteins | sample 1658551 | NCBI WGS metagenome assembly FTJL01 (sample SAMEA3914835, study PRJEB12502) | metagenome | biome: forest; material: soil | place: Canada | collected 2011-07-03 | depth 0.3 m
TCCAGCCAGCCGCGCGGGTTGCCCGTGTCGACCGAACAGAAGCGACATGCCCGGGTGCAGACGGCGCCCATCAGCATGATGGTGGCCGTGCCGGCGTTCCAGCACTCGCCGATATTCGGGCACTTGGCCTCCTCGCAGACGGTGGCGAGGCGGTGCTCTTTGACCAGCGCCTTGACCGCCTGGAACCCGGTCCCGGAGGGGGCCTTGGCCCGCAGCCACGAGGGTTTTTTCAACGCCACCGTCGGGCCAAAAGCGGCGGCCGCCTGCGCCTTCATACCATCGCGAATGGCCGTAAACCCTTGAGGAGTCAGGTATTTTTCGCCACTTCGAGCCCGCGCGACTTCCGTGACCAGCGGGATGCCTTTGAGGTTTGACATGGCTCCATTGTACGGCCAAATCCCCGGACGCTGAAACGCACCCAATCGCATAGCCTCGGCCGACGAAACCCGCGCGTCAGTGCAGCCAGCCGAACCCCTTGGCCATGAGCGCGGACAGCCCGAGGGCGACTCCAATCAAAGAACCGAACAGCACGCGGAAGTCGCGCTCCAGGTGATTCTTCAGCTCGCGGAAATCCCGCTCCTGGTGATTCTTCAGCTCGCGGATATCGCCACGCATGTCGGACGTGTCCCGCTTGATGTATTGGACATCCACCTTCAGTACTGCGACATCGGTTTTCAGCACGCCAACGTCGGTTTTCAACACCGAGACGTCGCCCTTCAGCTCCGCGAGGTCTGTCTGTGTCTCGTTCACGTTATCCTCGACTTTACTCACTCGCCTTTCCACGGGCTCACCTTAAGGCCTTCGCGCACCGCCATCTACGGACTAAAGATCGTAGGATGCGCCGGTTCCGCCACTTCCAACACCGGTCCGCATTGAACATGAAATGGCTTGCGAGCGCAGCCCCGAGAATCCAACTATTTCACGCAATAATGCGTGCGCGAACCTGGGCGTCGAGCGTTGCGAGACGCTCCGGAGTGCCGACGTCGCACCATTCGCCTTGATGCAAGACCCCGCGCAGGCGGCGGGCGGCGATCGCCCGCTTCAACAAGGGCAGCAGTGGAAATTTTCCGGGCGAGCAGCCGGCAAAAAACTCCGGCCGATAAACACCAACACCCGAATAAGTGAAGCGGCGCGGATCGCGGTCTTCAACCACGTCCCCGTTGAGTGCGAAGTCTCCACGCGAATTGTGCGACGGATTCGGTACGAACACCAAGCATGCGTCTGCGTCGTCCGCAAGCGTAACGCTGCCTAAATTGATGTCGGTGAATACGTCACTATTAACGACCAGAAAGGGCGCAGGCCCCAACAGTGGAAGTGCTTTGAAAATACCGCCGCCGGTCTCCAGGGGCACCGGACCTTCTTCGCTGTAACTGATACTGACACCATATTGCCGCCCGTCGGCGAGAGTCTCCTTGATGCGTTCGCCAAGCCACGAGAGATTGATCACGACGTCGCGAACGCCCGCCTTCGCAAGCGCCTCGAGGTGATAGCCGATCAGCGGTTTCCCAGCAACGGGAATAAGAGGCTTAGGCGACGTATCCGTCAACGGCCGGAGCCGCTCGCCGCGTCCCGCCGCAAGCACCAGCGCTTTCAACTAAGCCCTCCCGGCTACACGCGCATTGGCGCGCGGCAACTCCGGAACAATAAACTCTTCAATGAATTGAGAGAGCCCAGCCAATTCCTGGTACCGCGCGCAGGTATCGCGAACATACTCGAGAGTCAGCGGCAGATCGTTCAAATATCCGGCCTTGCCATCGCGGTACCAGAGGCGCGCAAAAATACCCAGCACCTTGATGTGCCGCTGAACGCCAATCAGGTCGAACCAGCGTAGAAATTCGCGTCCATCGCTCCCCACGGTGCCGCCCCGCGATTTGAGCAAGTCCCGATACTCGCTCACCCAGCGCTCGACGCGTTCGCGCGGCCAGGAGATGTAACAGTCCTTGAGAAGAGACACGAGGTCGTAACCGATGGGCCCGCGCAACGCATCCTGAAAATCCAGAACGCCCGGATTCCGGTCTTCAGCCACCATCAGATTCCGGGAGTGATAGTCGCGATGCACGAATACCGCCGGCTGCGCCAGCGCTTCCTGGATGAGGAATTCGAAAGCATCGGCAATCGTCCGTGACTGCGCTGGCGATAACTGCAGCGCGAGATGCTGCGTGCAAAACCACTCCGGCATGAGCGCGAGTTCGCGATGCAATGCTGCCCTATCGTAGGGTGGGAGTTCTTGGGCCGCGCCCTGGCCGCGCAATTGGATATCTGCCAGCACGCTCAGGGCATCGCCGTAAAGCCCATCCGGGTCGTCACCCGCGTTCAGTCTCGTGAGATATTGCGTGCTGCCAAGGTCTTCCAGCAGCAGCAGACCGCGAGCGACGTCGGTCTCGTGCACATGCGGCACGTGGACTCCTACCGATTCGAGTAGCTGCGTGACTTTGAGATAGGGGCGGACGTCCTCCTTGTCGGGGGGGGCATCCATGACCACAAACGTTTTTCCGCCTTGAAATGTGCGGAAATAGCGGCGGAAGCTCGCGTCGCTCGAGGCAGGCTCGATGCGCTCGGGACGCAGTCCCAGGTCGCGCGACAACCAATCTTGAACCAGCGCGAGTCGCGCATCCTGATCTTGCATGGAATCGAGAGTTTTTCGCACCCGCGACGCAGCGGCTGACCATTATAATCCCGCCCCACATGCTCCGTTCGAGCCCATTCTGGATTGCCGCCCTATCGATCGGCAGCGTTACGTCCGTTGTTTACGCGGACAATCTCCCGTGCCCGTCCAGCATGCTGGCCGACAATACCGCGACACTGCCCAAGCCCGCTGTACCGGACGCCAAATCGACGGGACCGAAGGCCAGTACGAAGGACAGCCCCATCAGCCTCACCAGCGACCAGGCCACCCTGGGAGTGGAGGGCAACGCTACTCTGACCGGTAACGTCGATATCAAGCAGGCCGACCGCGAGATCAAGGCGGATCAGGTGCAGTACGACCAGAAGACGGGCGCCATCAAGTCGCAAGGCGCTATCGATTACACCGATCCGCTGGTTCACGTCACGGGCGACGGCGGCGACTACTCTCCTGACGGGGGAGCCGAGTTCAAAGCCGCGCAGTTCGAGCTGCGCGAGCGCACCGCCAGGGGCTCTGCGGACGCCATGCAGCTCACTGCGCAGGGAATAATCGATCTGAAGGGCGTTCGCTTTACGACCTGCCCGGCGTCGGATGATTCCTGGAGCATCCGCGCCAAGGACATCTCTCTCGATACACGCAACCGTGTAGGCACCGGGCACGACGCGCAGATCGATTTCGAGGGCGTGCCGTTGCTGTATCTGCCCTGGCTGTCGTTTCCGCTGGGCGACGAGCGCAAAAGCGGTTTTCTCTTCCCCAGCATCGGCGAGTCATCGCGCAGCGGCGCGCAGGTCGCGGCACCGTACTACTGGAACATCGCGCCGAACGCCGACTTTACGTTCGAGCCAATCATCTACTCCAGACGCGGAGCGGATCTGGGCGGAGACCTTCGCCTCCTCACGGCAAGCGAACACAGTGAGCTGAGCTGGAATTACCTCCCTTACGACAGCGTATACGGCGATAGCCGCAGCCGCGTCAGGCTCGAGAACGTGACGGAGCTGCCGGGTAACTTCCGGTTCTCCATAGATGCGACGAATGTGAGCGACAGCCAGTACTTCGAGGACTTTTCCCAGAATCCCGAAGGCACCAGCCTGGCGTTCGTCGACCGGCGCGCCGCACTCTCCTATCGGGACGAGCATTGGCGGATCGACGGCGAAGCTCAGCAATACCAGACGATCGACAACACGCTGGCACCCATAGATCGCCCGTACGCGCGAGTACCGTCGCTCACGGCAAGCGCGGACTATGGGTTCGGGCCGGGGGAGATACTGCGGTACGGATTCGACTCCGAGGTCGTCGACTTCCAGCGCGACGTGGGCGTCGTCGGCTGGCGGATGGATCTGATGCCCACCGCGTCGTTGAACATCGACGGACCCGGCTATTTCATGCGCCCGTCGATCGGCTGGCGCGGTACGCAGTACCAGCTGGACGACGTCGCTCCCGGCCAGGACCGCTCGCCCTCCCGTACGCTGCCGATTGCCAGCTTCGATACCGGATTACTCTTTGAACGGGACCCGGACTCATGGGGCCGGAAGCTCACCCTCGAACCCCGGCTCCTCTACTTGTACGTGCCGTATCGGAACCAGAACAACCTCCCGGTCTTTGACACCGCGCTACCCGACCTGAACCTGGTAGAGCTGTTTCGGACGAATCGTTACGTGGGCGACGATCGGATGGGCGACGCGAACCAGGTGAGCGTCGGCATGACCAGCCGGCTGCTCGACGCCAAGGACGGCAGACAGTTCATCTCCGCCACCCTGGGACAGACCTACTACTTTCAGCCGCCGCGCGTCACCCTCCCCGGTGAACCTCTGCCATCGCCTGCGCACTCGGACCTGGTCGGGCAGCTCACGCTGTCGGCCTTCAAGAACTGGAACGCCGATTTCGATATGCAGTGGAACCCGGCGACCTCGCAAAGCGAGCGCGAAGAGATCAACGTTCAGTACCGGCCCTCGGGCGAGCAGGTCGTGAACCTCGCCTACCGCTATCAGCGCGACCTGCTGGAGCAGGCCGAAATCTCCGCGGCCTGGCCGATAAACGACCACTGGAACGTCTTCGTCCGCGGGGTTTATTCGCTGCGGGACGGCCAATCCATCGAGCGCTTCGCCGGATTCCAGTATTCTTCCTGCTGCTGGCGCCTGAAGCTGCTGGCACGGCGTTATGTAAGCACCCGGCCGACGGATGTGACGGCCAGCACCGGTCAGCAGGATACGAGTATCTTCCTGCAGCTGGAACTCATAGGGCTTGCCAGTGTCGGATCGGCGGCAGATTCTTTCCTGACTGAGGCCATCCGCGGGTACAGCCGCCCAGTGGAGCCCAGCCTCGTCAAAACCCCAGGCCTTTGACGGCCCCTAATTTGAGGGAATTTCCCATGCGGCGGATTATTACGATGCTTCTCGCGGCCTCCTTCCTGGCTCTGGCCGGGCAGGAAGCCGCGCAAGCTCAGACGCGCGAGCTGGCCACCAAGGGAGTGCTGCTCGACCGCATCGCCGCGGTGGTCAATGACGGGGTGGTGCTCAATAGCGACCTGGAAGAGCAGGTCTCGGTTGTCAGCGACAGGCTGCACACCCAGAAACTCGAGCTTCCCCCGCAGAACGTTCTGCGGCAGCAGGTGCTCGAGCGCCTCGTCGTGCAGGAGATCCAGATCCAGCACGCCGATAAGGCAGGCATCAAGGTCTCCGACGAAGCCCTGAACGCCGCCCTTCAGGACGTTGCGCAGCGCAACGGCATAGCGCTCACGCAACTGCCCGAAGTGCTCGCGCAGCAGGGCATCGATTACGCCAGCTACCGCGAGGAGATGCGGCGGCAGCTCATGCTCGGCATCCTCAGGCAGCGCGACGTGCTACAACGCATAAACGTCACCCCGCGCGAGGTGGATCAGTTCCTCGACAAGCAGGCCAAGCAGCCCGCTGAGCACGGCGAGTACAACGTTTCGCACATTCTCATCGCGGTTCCGGAGACCGCGACTCCGGAGCAGATCGATGCCGCCGGCAAGAAGGCCAAGGACATCTACCAGCGGGCCAAGGGCGGCGAGGACTTCGCCAAGCTGGCGGTCGCGAACTCGAACAGTCAGACGGCCCTGGAGGGAGGCGCGCTCGGTTGGCGCAAGGGTGGCGAGTTGCCGACGTTCCTGACCGACCTCATCGTCAAGCTCAAGCCCGGTGAGGTCAGCGAGCCGCTGCGCACGCCCACAGGCTTCCACATCATCCGGCTGAACGAGGTTCGCACGCAGGAAAAGGCGGCCATCGTCGACCAGGTCCATGTGCGCCACATCCTGATGAAGACCAATGCGATCGCTGATGACGCGACCGTGAAGCAGAAGCTCGAGACGCTGCGCGATCGCATCCAGAAGGGCGAGGACTTCGCCGGTCTCGCCAAGACCAACTCCGAGGATCCCGGCTCGCAGTCCAACGGCGGCGATCTGGGGTGGAATGGGCCCGGCACCTTCGTGCCCGAGTTCGACGCAGCCATCGGCAGCCTGAAAGACAAGGAGATCAGCGAACCCTTCCACACCCAGTACGGTTGGCACGTCGTGCAGATGCTTGGGCATCGTCAGTTCGACAACACGGACGAAATCCGCCGGCGCGACGCTATGGAAGCCATTCGTGCCAGCAAGGCGGACGAAGAGACGGAGTTGTGGCTGCGCCGGCTGCGTGACGAGGCTTACGTGGAATACAAGTCGTAGTCGCTTGCTCAGGCTGCCCCGCATCGCGTTGACTTCCGGTGAACCGGCCGGCGTGGGGCCTGAGTTGTGTCTTGCCATTGCGCAGCGTGATCTCCCCTGCGAAATCGTCTGCCTGGCGGATCGCGACTTGCTTGCCGAGCGCGGGCGGCAGGTCGGACTGTCGACAGTGCTGCGTCCTTACGACGAAGGGATCAGGCAACCGCATGAGCGCGGTACGCTAACTGTCTGCCACCAATCGACGGCTGCGACGAGTACTGCCGGTCAGCTCGACGTCCGCAATGCGCGGTACGTGTTGACGCTCATCGATCGCGCCATCGACGGCGCGCAGGCGGGAGAATTCGACGCGATCGTGACGGCGCCGGTGCATAAGGGTGTCATCAACGACGCGGGCATACCCTTCACCGGACATACCGAATATCTCGCCGAGAGAACCCATGTTGCGCGGCCGGTCATGATGCTGGCGACGGGCGAGTTGCGAGTGGCATTGGCGACCACACATCTGCCTCTCAGGGCCGTGAGTGCCGCCATCACGGTCGAATTGCTTTGTGAGGTCATGACGATCCTGAATGACGACTTGCGGCGGGGATGGGGCATTGCCTCCCCTCGAATAGCCGTTTGCGGCTTGAATCCGCACGCAGGCGAGAGTGGACATCTGGGCGACGAGGAAATCCGCGTCATTGCACCCGCGATTGCCCGGATGCGCGAAATCGGAATCCGCGCGACGGGTCCCCTGCCTGCGGACACGGTCTTTGTGCCCGCCGTGCTCGCAAACTATGACGCGGTGCTGGCCATGTATCACGATCAAGGACTGCCCGTGATCAAGCACGCAGGATTCGATCGAGCGGTCAACATCACTCTGGGTTTACCGATCGTGCGTACCTCGGTAGACCACGGCACTGCGTTCGATCTGGCGGGGACAGGTCGGGCCGATTCGAGCAGCCTGGCAGCGGCAATCGATGCGGCAATCGAGATCGTAGGGCGTCTGCGCAAATCGCGAGCCTCGTGAGCGGCCTCCCCCCGCGCCGCAAGCGCTTCGGCCAACATTTCCTGCACGACCCGGCCGTGCTCGACCGGATCGTCTCAGCCATAGATCCGCGCCAGGGCGATCACGTAGTCGAAATCGGACCGGGCCGGGGCGCGCTGACGCGGCTGCTTCTGGAGTCCGGTGCCCCCGACCTGGACGCGGTGGAGATTGACAGTGACCTCGCGGCACTTCTGCGAACCGAACTCGCGTCGTACCCCGGATGGGCTCTGCACCAGGCCGATGCGCTCAAATTCGACTTCACGGAACTCGCTCGTTCGCGGGGCGGTCAACTGCGCATCGTGGGGAACCTTCCCTACAACATCTCTACGCCGCTGCTGTTTCACCTGCTGGACCATGCGGCTGCCATCGAAGACATGCACGTAATGCTCCAGCGCGAAGTAGCAGAGCGCATCGCTGCGGGTCCGGGCCACGCGGATTACGGTCGTCTGACGATCATGCTGGCGCCCTGGGTGGACGTCGAGCTGCTGTTCGAAGTAGGCCCCGGCGCCTTTCACCCTCCGCCGCAGGTCTGGTCGGCCGTTGCGCGACTCGCGGTACGCAAGGTGCCCAAGTTCGCGGTGAGCCCACATTTTGCAAAGGTGGTCGCGACCGCCTTTTCGCATCGTCGCAAAACGTTGCGCAACTCGTTACGAGGACTGGTGGAGCTCGAGCAGATTCGCGACTGCGGTCTCGACCCTGGAGCACGGCCGGAGACGTTTCCGCCGGAGGCGTTCAACGCTCTGGCACTGACCATCGATCCCCTGACGGCCGGGCGGAACCTGAGTTAGGCTTCACCTGATCCAAAGAAGGGAAGAGGTACGGTATGGCGATCTATCGTCGCATTCTGCTCGTAGTCGATCTTACGGAAGACAGCCTTCCGATCGGCCAGCGTGCGCAGGCATTGGCGAGCGCCACCGGGGCGCAGCTCGAGCTGTTACACGTCGTGGAATTCGTACCCGTCGAGCCCATGGGCGAAACCTTGATGCCCTCGGTACAGATCGAGGACGAACTGCTGGGAAGCGCCCGGGAAAGACTGGCAACGCTTGCGGCCCAGATGGGCTTGCCCGCTTCGGCGGCCACGGTGGAGACAGGCAATGTCAAATCCGAGATCGTGCGTATCGCCCGGGAACGAGGAGTGGATTTGATCGTGCTCGGCAGCCGCGAGCGTCATGGCCTGTCGATCCTGGTGAACTTCACAGAAGACACCGTCCTGCATGCGGCGCCTTGCGACGTCCTGGCAGTACGAGTAGCGCGCAGCGTTCGGTAGAATTGCGGGGCATGGACACTTCCGCGCACAAGATACGAGTCGACGTCGAGACCGGCTATCGCGACGATCAGTCCGATCCCAAGCAGGAGCGTTACGTTTTCTCGTACACCATTACGATCCGCAATGAGGGCACTGTCCCGGCCCGCCTCCTGACACGGCATTGGCTGATCACCGACGCCAATGGCAAAGTGCAGGAAGTGCGCGGTGACGGCGTCGTCGGCGAACAGCCGCACTTGAAACCCGGACAGGGCTTTCGCTATTCCAGCGCAGCAGTGATCGAAACTCCCGTAGGGGCCATGCAGGGCAGCTACCAGATGGTGGGTGACGATGGCGCGCAGTTCGACGCTCCCATCGCCCCATTCCGGCTCGCCATGCCGGGAATCGTGCAGTGACCCGCTATGCGATCGGCGATGTACAGGGTTGTTACGATGAGCTGCGCACACTGCTCGAGCGGCTGAATTTTTCAGCCGATCGCGACCAGCTCTGGTTCGTCGGAGACCTGGTCAACCGCGGTCCGCGCTCGCTCGAGGTGTTGCGTTTCGTCCGGGCGCTCGGCGACAACGCCTGCGTAGTGCTCGGCAATCACGACCTGCACCTGTTGGCGGTCGCGTGCGGCAGTCGCCGCAAAAGAAAATCGGACACGCTCGACGACATTCTGGAAGCCGCCGATCGGGACGCCTTGCTGGAATGGCTGATCGGCCGGCCCCTGGCGCACTTCGATGCCTCGCGGCAGGACTTGATGATTCATGCCGGCCTGGTGCCGCAATGGACTGCGCAGAGGGCTCTTGAACTCGCACGCGAAGTTGAAGCGGCCCTGCACCACGACCCACGCGTCGTCTTCGATCACATGTATGGGGATGAACCGAACCGCTGGAGCGACACGCTGGAGGGCAAGGATCGCCTGCGCTTCGCCATCAACGTGCTCACGCGGCTGCGCGTGTGCACGCCCGACGGCAAAGTCGATCTGAAAATGAAGGGCAAGCCGGCGGGCGACCAAGGGCCATACGGCCCCTGGTTTGACATAGAGGGACGACGCAGCCGCGACTCACGCGTGATATTCGGTCACTGGTCGGCGTTGGGACTGGTGCTGGCGCCCGGCTTGGTCGGCCTGGACACAGGCTGTGTCTGGGGTAACGCGCTGACGGCCTTCGACCTGGACCATGAACGGGAACCCATCTGCGTCCCCTGCGGCGGCTATCTGGCAGTAGGCGAGGACTGATCGGGCGCTTATCGGCGGCCTCCGCCGGAAATCTTAAGGAAATCTTAAGGAGCCACGGGAGTTGCGGGCTCCCAGCTTACGGTCATCTGCGCGGTCTTGAGCCTGTAAACGCCCGGCGCCAGTTCGAGGTCGATGGGCTTGGATCCCTGGCTGGTCACGGGCAATAACATTCTCTGGTCGGCGCGCACCTCGAGGAGGCCTATCTGCCCGGGAAGCACCCGGAAAGCGATCCTCACCGGCCAGGTGGTCTTCTCGCGGGGCTTCACCACGATGCTGCCGGTCCCACTGACACCTTGCAGATCGACCAGCAGGGTATTGCGCTTCCAATACTGCGGGAAAGTTACCGCAGTGCCGTCCGGGCCGGCGATATCGAGTTCGTGGACTTGCGGCGGCGGTGGGGGCGGATTGCGATGCCAGGGCATATGCATGCCTGACATATGGCTGCACCCCGCCAGCGCGAACATGACCATCGCGGCGGCTCCCGCCGCCGTTCGAATGCCTGAATGCATGATGCGCGCTCCTGCGAAAAAGCCGTCCCCAAGGGAACCGGCGCACCGCGTAACATACGCGAAACACGTCGAGGACACACGGTATGCAATCCCTGTTTGCGTTCAACCTGCAGCGCTGGATCGACGAGAATCGCCACCTGCTGAAGCCCCCCGTCGGCAATAAGTGTCTGTTTGGCGACGGTGACTTCATCATTATGATCGTCGGCGGTCCGAACGCCCGCAAGGACTACCACGTCGACCCGGGCGAGGAGTTCTTCTATCAACTTGAAGGCGACATGGTTCTCAAAACAATGCAGGACGGACATCCCGTCGACGTGCCGATCCGCCAGGGCGATATTCTCCTGTTGCCTTCCAACGTACCGCACTCGCCCCAGCGTGGCGCCAACACCGTGGGACTCGTCGTCGAACGGCGACGCCGCCCGGGGGAGCGCGACGGCTTTCAATGGTACTGCGAGAACTGCCATAACCTGCTGTACCAGGAGTTCTTCGAGCTCACCAGTATCGAGACCCAGTTCCCGCCGATCTTCGAGCGATTCTTCGCGGACCGCGCCAAACGGACCTGTTCGAAGTGCGGCACGGTACTGGAGCGCTCTGCTTGAAGGCGCGGATCCGGCTCGCAGATGCGGATGTCGCGGTGGACCTTTCCCACGCGATCAGTATCGCCCGTGAGCTGGACTTCGCAGACAACTCACCGCAGCATTTCGATGCACCCGCCGCCACTTCGCAACCTTACGCCGCGGCAGGTTTCTCGGGCAGCGTCGCGACCGGAGCGAGCTGCAATTGCAATGTCATCACGGTGATCCCGCATTGCAACGGAACTCACACGGAATGTGTGGGACACCTGACACGTGAAGCGGTGGATGCGCATCGAGTAGTGCCCACAGGGCTCCTGCCGGCACTGCTGATTTCCGTGTCGCCGGTCCTCGCCAGCGACACGAATGAAACCACTGAACCGGCCCCGCAGCCGAACGATCTCCTGATCACGCGCGAGGCGCTCGAAAGCCAATGGCCGGCGAGCGCATTTGCACCGCAGGCGCTGGTACTTCGAACCGACCGGGGCGCCCGGCCCGCCGCTTACCTCACTCGCCAGGCCGCTCAATTACTGGTCGAGCGCGCAATCGACCACCTGGTCATCGACCTGCCGTCGATCGATCGTGACCACGATGCCGGGCGCTTGAGCGCCCACCGGATATTCTTCGGCTTGGCCAGGGGCGAGAACAGGCTCTCCGCAGCCAACAGGCCGCACGCGACCGTGACGGAGCTGGCCCATATCCCGAGCACCCTGGCGGACGGCCCTTACCTGCTGCAACTGCAGGTGCCCGCCTGGCGCGGCGATGCAGTTCCCAGTCGGCCTTTGCTTTATGCTTTCCGGCAAGCCTGAAACAACGACACGGCAGCCATGACATACCATCCGACAATCGAATTTGCACGCCAGCGCGATGAAGCGGATGGACTGCGGAAATTTCGAGAGCGGTTTGCGTTACCTCGAAATGAACGCGGCGAGCCGCTCGTCTATCTGTGCGGGCATTCCCTCGGACTGATGCCGCTCGCCGCACGCGATGTTGTCGTAGGCGAGCTCGATGAATGGGCACGTCTTGCGGCACGCGGACACGAGGGCGCGAAACGTCCATGGATTTCCTACCATGAAAATCTGTCCGAGGGCCTCGCGTATCTGACGGGGGCTCACCGCAGCGAAGTCATTGCGATGAACTCTTTGACGGCCAACCTGCACTTTATGCTCGCGAGTTTTTATCGGCCCGCAGGCAAACGCGTCAAGATTCTGATCGAAGCGGGTGCGTTCTCCTCCGACCGGCACGCTGTCGTGTCGCAACTTGCGTGGCATGGCATCGATCCCGAAAATGGTTTGATCGAGCTGGCGCCCCACCCCAGCCAGGATCTGATTTCCGAAGAAGCGGTGGAGTCGTGTCTGGCGCAGATCGGCGATGAGATCGCGCTCGTACTGTGGCCGGGGGTGCAATTCCGAACCGGGCAGTCCTTTGACCTTGCGCGCATTGTTCGCGCGGCACGCAAGGCGGGTTGCCTGGTAGGCTTCGACCTGGCTCACTCCATCGGTAATACCCCACTCGCCCTGCACGACCATGACGCTGACTTCGCCGTCTGGTGCGGCTACAAGTATTTGAACGGCGGCCCCGGCGCGATCGGAGGCTGCTTCGTACACGAACGTCACGCCGGCGAAACACGTCGGCTGACCGGCTGGTGGGGACACGAAATTGCCACGAGATTCCACATGGAACCCACCTTCCGCGCGGCCGGCGGCGCCGCCGGTTGGGCGGTGAGCAACCCTCCCATTCTGTCCGCCGCGCCGTTGCTCGCCTCGCTGGCCCTTTTCAAAGAAGCGCAATTGCCACGACTGCGCGAGAAATCACTGGCGCTGACCGAGTTTCTGCAGTTCCTGCTGGCACAACTTGAGCCGCAGGTCAGGCTCATTAGTCCGCAGGACCCCGGCTCCCGCGGCTGCCAACTCTCCATCCGCATCACCGGACCTGCGACGCGCGGCAAGCGGGTGTTTGAGCTGCTCAGCAGTCGTGGAATTGCGTGCGACTGGCGTGAACCCGACATAATGCGGGCAGCACCCGTACCCCTTTACAACAGTTTTGCAGACGTCTTCACCTTCAGCGAGCAACTCGGCCGCGTGCTAAGTGAAGTCCCATAAGGCCTGATGTGGAATCCCAACCAGTCAATATCGTCGGTGCCGGCATGGCAGGAGCGCTGCTCGCTGTAACGCTGGCGCGCCGCGGCTTCCCGGTTCGACTCTTTGAGCGTCGCCCCGACCCACGCCGCGCCAAGGCGGAACATGGCAGATCGATCAATCTTGCGCTGGCGGCGCGCGGCATCCAGGCACTTGAACGCGCCGGTATCATGGAGGGAGTGCGTCCACTGCTGATTCCCATGCGAGGGCGCATGGTCCACGACAAGTCGGGAACTACCTCGCTGCACCCTTATGGCCAACGCGATGAGGAAGTCATCTACTCGGTGGGACGAGGTGCGCTCAATCGGCTGCTGATGGAAGAAGCCTTGGGCCTTGCCGGCGTCACAGTCCACTTCGATCAGAGCTGCCTGGGGGCCGATCCCTCACGCAATGTGCTGCGGTTCCGCGACGGCAACACGAACGCCGAACATGAAACATCGCTGACGCCGACGATCGCTACGGACGGCGCGGGATCCGCTATCCGCTCCAGCCTGCTGTTCGGTGGGCACCTGGCCGTAGAGGAAGACTTTCTCGATCACGACTACAAGGAACTCACCATACCGGCGACGGAGGGCCGCCCCGCACTCGAGCCGCACGCGCTGCACGTCTGGCCGCGAGGCGGCTTCATGTTAATCGCACTTCCGAACACCGATGGAAGTTTTACGGCAACGTTGTTCCTGGCGCGCAAGGGGGACAACAGCTTTGCGTCCTTGAACACGCCCGCGGCGATCCGCGATTTCTTCCTACGTGAATTTCCGGACGCGACGCCCCTGATCCCGGATCTTCTGCAGGAGTTTCGGGAGCACAGCCAAGGCCAGCTGGGCACCGTGCGCACCAACCCCTTTCACGTCGACGGCCGCGTGCTGCTGCTGGGCGATGCAGCGCATGCCATCGTTCCATTTCACGGCCAGGGGATGAATGCCGCGTTCGAGGACTGCGCCGTGTTCGATTCCCTGTTGGACCGGTTTGCAGACTGGGAGGCGCTGTTTGGCGAATTCAGCCGCGAGCGCCAGCCGAACAGTGCTGCGATCGCGCAGATGGCGCTCGAGAATTACACCGAAATGCGCCACACGGTGCTCGACGCAAAGTTCGTGCGCCAGAAGCAGCTTGCGCTTGAACTGGAACGACGCTTCCCACACCACTTCATCCCGCGCTACTCGATGGTGATGTTCCACCCTGAGATTCCATACTGCGAAGCCCTACGCCGTGGCGCCGTGCAAGCTCAGATCCTCGAAGAACTCGACGCCGTCGCCAGCGCCACCGGTCAACCGGACCTCGCCACGGCGGAGCGTCTCATCACCGAACGGCTCTCCGCTCTAGCGTGAGGAAGGTCATCGGGTATTGATTGCGTTCGTCGGCGGGAAGGCTGCCCACCTGCGATGACAGCCACTGCGTCGGATCGAGTTCCGGGAAAACGGTGTCCCCAACGACTTGCGCTTCGACCCGGGTAAGATGAATTCTGCCGGCCACCGGTAAGGTCAGCCGATAAATCTCGGCTCCGCCGATGACAGCCAGTTCTGCGGCATCGCGAGCCTGCTGCAGCGCTTCCACAACACTCCCTACCACCTGCACGCCATCCGCTCGCCAGCCGCGGTCGCGCGTCAACACGATATTCGTGCGTCCAGGCAACGGCTTGCCGATCGACTCGTAGGTCTTGCGTCCCATGAGAATGGGCTTGCCCATCGTGGTCGCCTTGAATCGCTTCAGGTCTTCCGGCAGCCGCCAGGGAAGCGCGTTATCGCGGCCGATGACGCCATTGCGCGCCATCGCGACGACCAAGGAGATGAGCGGTGCTTGCGCAGTCATCGCTTCCAGTCGTCAGATTTCCACGGCCGTATTCAATACGATCACGCCGCGGAACGGCATGCGGAAAAACTCCGCCGCCTGTGCGCTGTGCTGCTGCATCTTTGCGAAGAAGCGCATCTGCAGCCCTTTCCATCCGGGCAGAGGTCGGGCTCTGACCACATGCCGCCCGACGAAAAAGGAGCTGTCCTCCGCAAACACCCGCAACCCCCGTGTCCGACATGCTTTCAACGCCTGACTGACATCCGGCGTCTCCATGAAACCGAAGCGCGCGGTGACGGAGAACACGCCGGGGAGCATCTCCTCGATCCTCACCCGGCGAACCGGGTCCACCCGCGGGGTATCCGCAAACTCCACATTGAGGATGATCACCCGCTCATGCACGACGCGGTTGTGCTCGATGTTGCGAATCAACGCGGAAGGCACCAGGCCGGCGTGACTGGCGAGGAACACGCCCGTGCCCGGCACCTTGTGCGCGCCGTCGATCAGCCTGGCCAACTCGGTTTTGGGTACCGCCAGCTTCGACAGCGCCGCCCGCAGCTCGATACGACCCTTGTGCCACGTCCAGAAAACAACATACAACGCAGCGCTCAGCGCCAGCGGAATCCAGCCGCCGGTGGGGATCTTGGTGGCGTTGCCGGCCACGAAGACGCAATCCATCATGATCATCGGCGCGAAGACGCAGGCGACCGCAATCTTCGGCCAGTTCCATTGCGTGCCCGCCACGAACGCACCCAGAATACTGGTAATCAACATCGTGCCCACGACGGCCGCTCCGTAAGCACCCGACAAGGCCCCCGATGAGCCGAAGCCGACGACGAACAGCACGACGGCAACGAAGATGATGAGGTTGACGATGGGGACGTAGATCTGCCCCTGTTCCGAGGCTGAGGTCTGCAACACGCGAATGCGCGGCAGCAGATCCAGTTGCACAGCCTGCCTGGCCACCGAAAAGGCCCCGGAAATCGTCGCCTGCGAGGCAATCACCGTGGCGGCGGCCGCGAGCACTATCATCCAGGGCAGCACGACAGGCGGGAACAGGGCGTAGAGGGGATGCGCGATCATGCTACCGCGCTGGAGCAACATCGCTCCCTGCCCGAAGTAGTTGAGCACCAACGCCGGCCAGACCAACGCGAACCAGGCGATTCGCACGGGCGCTTTGCCGAAATGGCCCATATCCGCATACAGCGCTTCGCCGCCGGTCAGGGCCAGAAATACCGCGCCGATGATCGTCAATGCCATGGACCCGTGGGTCTTGAGCAACAGGAGGCCGTATAGGGGATTGATCGCGGCCAGTACCTGCGGGTTGAGAATGATCGCCTTCACTCCCGCCACCGCAATCACAACAAACCAGGTGATCATCACCGGACCGAATAGCCGTCCGACTCTGGCGGGACCCCTGCGTTGTATCAGGAAGAGCAGCGCCAGTACGCCCAGCGTCACGGGAATCACTGCACGTTGGAATCCCGCGTCCAGCAGCTCCATGCCCTCGACTGCGCTCAGCACCGAAATCGCCGGGGTGATCAACGCGTCGCAGAAGAAGAAGGCCGTGCCCGCGAGGGCCAGGGTGATGACGACCCTGGACCACGCGCTCCCCGTGACCAGCCGGCGCTGCACCAGCGCGAACAATGCGAGGATGCCGCCCTCCCCGTCGTTGTCGGCGCGCATCATGATCGTTATGTACTTGACCGTGACGGACAGCGTCAGACACCAGAAGATCAGTGAGAGCACCCCCAACACGACCTGGGCATTGAAGCCACCAGTCGCATTGAGGGACTCCTCCATCGCATAGAGCGGGCTCGTGCCGATGTCGCCGTAGACGATCCCGATCGCCCCGACGACAGCCGATGGACTCCAGCGACGCGGTGGGTGCATGGCTGTTGACGGCGCTTCAGCGCCGCCGACCACCTTTCTGCGCAGGACCGGCCTTGCTGCGCGTCCCGGCGTTGCTGCGCGCGTCGGCCTTTTTCTTGGCGTGCTTGGCGCTGCTGCGGGCGCCGGTCTTCCTGCCCGCGGTTTTCTTGACCGCGCCGTTGGATGCGCCCTTGTCCGGCGAACCCTTGCCGCCCGCGCTCTTCTTGGCCGCGCCCTTGCCGGCCGCGCCTTTGGCCGCCGCGCTCTTCTTACGTTTGCGCTTGGGTTTCTCCGGTGGCCACAACATGGTTCCCCGGCACTTGGGCGAACCGCAGCGGCAGGCGAACACCTCGTCTATGTCGTCGGGATCGTCTGCATCGCGATAGAGCTGGTAGTCGTACGTCATCTCCTCGCCGGGCTTGATCGCACGGATCGCGTCGATATACACGCGACCGCCTTCGATCACGGACTCGCAGTTCGGATCGCACGAGTAGTTGAAGTATCGCGCATCGTTGCCGTCGACTCCGGCATCGATGACGGTGCGGTTGCTGACGATGAACAGGAACGTGTGGCTGTCGTTCGCTGACTTGGTCTCGTAGCGCCGGTCGGCTTCCTTGTGCGAGACACGCTCGCCCAGGTACTCGATGAGACGTTCGCCCTTGCCGATCTCGTGTCGGGCAAAGACACCGTTGCCATGCACCTTGGAGCGGCGCACCTCGATCAAACCCTGCTGGACGGATTTAGCTGTCGTTTTGGCCATGCTCAAACTGCCACCGGGGCCTTGATCGGCGCATCATGTTTGTAGTTCACGAACTCGAAGTCCTCATAGTCATAGTCGAATATCGTTGCGCGGCGGCGGATCTGCAGGCGCGGCGGCGGATGCGGCGTGCGCGAGAGCTGCTCGTCGGCCTGATCCAGGTGATTCAGGTACAGGTGGCAGTCTCCGCCGGTCCAGACGAACTCGCCCGGCTCCAGGTCGCACTGCTGCGCAAACATATGGGTAAGCAGCGCATAGCTGGCGACATTGAAGGGCACGCCCAGGAAGAAATCCGCGCTGCGCTGATACAGCTGGCAGGAGAGCGAGCCTGCGGCCACGTGAAACTGGAAGAAGGCATGGCACGGAGCCAGGCGCATGCGATCCAACTCGCCGACATTCCAGGCATTGACGATGATGCGGCGGGAATCCGGGTTGCGCCGCAGCTGTTCGACGGCCCGGGAGATCTGGTCGATGGTGGTGCCGTCGGGAGCCGACCAGGAGCGCCACTGCTTGCCGTAGATCGGTCCGAGATCGCCCTTCTCGTCGGCCCACTCGTCCCAGATGGTAACGCCGTGCTCCCGCAGCCAATTGACGTTGGTGTCGCCGCGCAGGAACCACAGCAGCTCGTAGACCAGCGACCGCAGGTGCATCTTCTTGGTGGTCACCAGAGGAAAGCCGCGAGCGAGATCGAATCGCATCTGCTGCCCGAACAACGACAGGGTGCCCGTGCCTGTGCGGTCACCCTTGACGACACCGGTTTCGCGAATCAGGCGCAACAGGTCGAGGTAGGCTTTCATTGGGCGGCCACGAGATTGCCCGACGGCTCACGCGTGCGATAGGCCCACCACAGCAGCGCGCCGCCGCCGATGATCATGGGCAGCGACAGCAGTTGCCCCATCGTGAACCAACCGCCGGCCAGGTACCCCACCTGGGCATCCGGCACCCGCACGAACTCAACCAGGAATCTCGATGCGCCATAAATAATCAGGAACAGCGCGGCCGGCGCAAACCGGGGGCGCGGGCGGGAAGTGAACCACCACACCACGCAGAAAAGCAGCAGTCCCTCCAGAAAAGCCTCATAGAGCTGGGACGCGTGCAACACCTGGCCGTTGACGTTGAAGCCCCACGGCAAGGTCGTGGGCTTGCCCCACAGTTCACCGTTGATGAAGTTGCCTATGCGCCCGAAGAAGATGCCGAGGCCGGGCAGTGGAGCTGTGAAATCGAAGACATCGCCGATCTTGCGGCGGCGCATGTAGGCAAACAGCACCAGGGCCGTCATGACGCCCAACAGACCGCCGTGGAAGGACATGCCGCCCTCCCAGATCTTCAGCGGGTACCAGGCATCCTTGCCCCAGTATTCGAGACCGTAGAACAGCACATAGCCGCTGCGACCGCCGAAAATGACCCCGAGCATGCAGAAAAAAATCAGGTCGTCGACGTCATTGGGCTTCCAGGTCGAGCCGGCCCGGGAGGACCTGCGCCGCGCCAGCCACCAGGCGCCGGCGAACCCGATCAGGTACATGATGCCGTACCAGTGAACCCGGATGGGGCCGTAGCCGAAAAGCGGGCCGATCTCGAAGGCTATCGGGTCGAAGCCGGGGTATTGCAGCATGGGCGGGAAGTGTAACTAAAGCTCGCGCGAGACGCGGCAGAAGAACGCCTTCAAGTAGCGGGTTTCGGGAATGGCCGGGTGGACCGGATGATCCGGGGACTGGCCCGCCGCCTCCAGGATCTGGACCACGCAATCGGTGTGCCGGGCAGCGGTCTGGATGGCGTTCACCAGCTCATCGGCGGCCAGGTGGTAGGAGCAGGAACACGACACCAGCAGCCCGTCGCGCGCCATGACGCCCAGCGCCAACTGGTTCAGCTTCCGGTAGGCCGCCTGACCCTGCGGGATGTCCTTTTTTCGCTTGATGAACGCCGGCGGATCGAGAATGACCACGTCGAACCGGGCGCCCTGCTCCTGCAGCGTGCGCAAGGCGTCGAAGGCGTCGGCCTTCATCACCTCCACTTCGACTCCATTGGCCTGCGCATTGCGTTGTGCATAGCCAAGTGCCGCTTCCGAGGAATCCACGCAACGAGCCGACGAGGCACCATTCTTGAGCGCGGTCACTGACCAGGCACCGACGTAACTGCACACGTCGAGCACTCGCGCGCCGGGCCAAAGATAGCGCGCGAGGCGCTGCCGATTTCCCGTTTGATCGTAAAACCAACCGGTCTTCTGACCGTTCGCCAGCGGAGCGGAAAATCGCAGTCCCGACTCCACCACTTGCACATCCGGAGGCACTTCACCGAACGCCACCTCCGCGATCGGAGGCAAATGCTCCAGGCCCCGTGACCCCGAATCGTTCTTCCAGAACAGTCCCGATGGATTCACGACGGCGCGAACGGCAGCTTCGACGTCGGCCTTCAGCGCCTCCATACCCGCGGTGGCGATCTGTCCCACCACGAGATCGCCGTAGCGGTCGAGAACCAGCCCGGGCAGTCCGTCGGATTCTCCGAACACCAATCGATAGTAGGGATAGCGGCTGATACGCTCGCGCAATGCCAGTGCGACACGCAACCGGCTCTCGATGAGATCCCGATTAATGGGCTGCTCGATCTTGCGACTGACAATGCGAGCGCAGATCAGCGCGTGCGGATTCACGTACGCGTAACCGAGAAATCGATTGTTATGCGCCTGCAGTTGCACCAGGGCGCCGGAAGCTATCGCCGTCAGCGGCGTACTGGCTATGTCGACCTCGTTGCTGAACACCCAGAGGTGTCCGGCCGCAAGCCTGCGTTCCTCGCCACGCTTCAGGCGCAGCACGGGTAACGATGAATGATCTTCGGGAGTGATTTGCGCGGGGCTTACGATCACATCGGGCTCGATGCGAATGATGGCTGCGGAGTATACCGAATTGGAGCGCTTCCGAAGGCGTATCGCGCGGAGCATGCCGCCTGGGGCAATCGCGGTATAGTTCCGCAGCCATGCGCAGTACACACGTCAACGACGACGGTACCCCCAAGCACACGAACCGGCTCATCGGGGAGACCAGCCCGTACCTGCAGCAGCACGCTCACAATCCGGTGGATTGGTACGCGTGGGGCCCGGAAGCGTTCGAGCAAGCGCGCACGGAAAACAAGCCGATTCATCTGAGCATCGGCTATGCGGCGTGCCATTGGTGTCACGTGCTCGCCGCGGAGAGCTTCGAGGACGAAGAAACGGCCGCCGTGCTGAATCGGCTGTTCGTCAACATCAAGGTCGACCGCGAGGAACGTCCGGATATCGATCGGATTTACCAGATTGCACAGCAGATGCTCACGCAGCGCTCAGGGGGCTGGCCGCTGACGATGTTCCTCACTCAGGACGACCAGCGCCCCTTTTTCGGCGGCACCTACTTCCCCAAGGAGGCGCGCTTCGGTCTTCCCGCATTCAAGGATCTGCTGCAGAGAGTCGCGATGTACTACCGCGAGCACGAGAGCGATCTGCGTCGGCAGAACGCGACATTGATGGACGCCTTTGCCGATCTGACTCCACCGCCTGCCGATGCAGACGTGACTCTTACCGATGCGCCGCTCAAGGCCGCGCGGCAACAACTCGCCCGCACCTTTGACGGCCGTTTCGGCGGCTTTGGTGCCGCTCCCAAGTTCCCGCATCCGCAGACGCTCGAACGCTTGTTGCGCGACTGGCATGCGACCGCTCACCAACCCGAACCCGACCTTCACGCGCTGTACATGGCAACCCTCACGCTGCGGCGTATGGGCGAAGGCGGCATCGCGGACCAGTTGGCCGGCGGCTTCTGCCGGTACTCGATAGACGAGACCTGGACCATTCCGCATTTCGAAAAGATGCTCTACGACAACGGTGCTCTGCTTGGCGTCTACGCGGACGCCGCGGTAGCGACCGGAGACTCGTTTTACGCGCACCTCGCAGCACAGGTCGCGGAATGGGCGATGCGCGACATGCAATCGCCCGAAGGGGGTTACTACTCCAGCCTGGATGCCGACTCGGAAGGCCACGAAGGGAAGTTTTACGTCTGGGACCGCGAAGAAGTGCGCAGTGCCCTGACGCAAGACGAGTTCGCCGTAGTGGCCGCACGCTTCGGCCTCGACAGCGCACCGAATTTCGAAGGACGTTGGCATCTGTTCGTCGCCACCTCCGTGGAGCAGATCAGCGCCACGCTGGGGCGCACCGTGGACGAACTGGAATCGCTGTTGGCGTCGGCGCAGCGCACCCTGCTCGGAATCCGCAACAAGCGCATCTGGCCGGCCCGCGACGACAAGATTCTGACTTCCTGGAACGCGCTGATGATTCGCGGCATGGCACTCGCCGCGCGCGCGCTCGAACGTGAGGACCTCGCCGAATCCGCGACGCGTGCGCTCGACTTTATTCGCTCCACCCTGTGGCGTGACGGTCGACTCCTCGCCACTTACAAGGATGGCAAGGCCCATCTGAATGCGTATCTCGACGACTATGTATTTCTCGCGGATGCAATCCTGGAGCTGCAGCAAACCCGCTTCCGGGGCGAGGAGCTACAGTTCGCGCGCGAGTTGCTCGATGCGGTGTTGAATCACTTCGTCGACCGCGCGGGCGGCGGATTCTTCTTCACCTCAGACGATCACGAAACGCTCATTCACCGTTCGAAGTCATTCAGTGACGATGCCACTCCGGCCGGGAACGGGATCGGTGCATTGGTGTTGCAACGAATGGGGTACCTTTTGGGCGAGACCCGCTACCTGGACGCAACGGAGCACACGCTTCGCGCGGCCTGGGCAGCCATCGAGAAGTATCCTCAGGCTCATATGAGCCTGCTCGCGGCTCTGGAGGAGAATTTGCATCCGCCGGAGTCGATTATCTTGCGCGGCGAGCCGCAGCAGATCGAGGCCTGGCGGCGTGATCTTGCGAAACTCTATGCGCCGCGCCGTATGATTTTCGCTATCCCTGCCAACGCGCCGTCACTGCCGGAGGCGTTTCTGGAAAAGACTCCGCGCGGCTCTGCGGTTGCATACATATGTCATGGCAGCACTTGCTCGGCTCCGGTCGAAGCGCTCGGCGATCTCGTGAAGCGCCTACGTCTCGGCATCGAGGACGCGTAGTCGAAGGCTCACTCCGACAACAACACCGATCCGGCTGTTGCAAGACGCCTGGCTGACACCGACCCGTGCATTGCGACCGCCTGCAAGTCGCGCCAGGCTCGCGCCAGATCCTCGCCCATCTGAATGCCCGTCATGCCGGCGAGGGTGATCAACTCGCCGACGGCGCTTCGCAGCCTCGCCACCGCTGTCACACAGCCGGCGGTAATTTCGGCGAGTTCGCGAGAGGTCAACTGCCGCCCAGACAGGGCCGTCTGCCAGGCCTGACCGGCCAGCAACTCCAGCCCGGCTTTCACCGACTGCCAGGTCGCATAACTTTCGGCAAATCGCCCTTGGGTCAGCGGATCGCCTGCCAGCACAGGCGCCAGCGGAACCGTTAATCCCGGGGATCGCTTGTGTCGCGCCAGCACCCTGAACGCGTCGAGTGCGTGGCGGGCAATTCCGAGCGTCACTGACGCAACCGGAAGTTCAGTCAGCACGCCGAAAGGCAAGCGATACAGAACGCCCGCCTCGAGTGGAGGATCCGTGAAGACGGAGAAGGTTCGCTGCCCGGGCACGAACGCATCGCTGACTTCGAAATCGTCGCTACCCGTTCCCCGCATCCCGCTCGTGTCCCAGGCGGGCATCACGCTCACCTGCTGCCTATCGAACGCCATCGCTCTCACCAAGGGCTGTCCGTCCTTCCCGACGACCTGTGTGCCGTCTTCCGTCACCAGGCAGTTTGCAGTGAAGGTGGTGGCATACTGGGCGCCGCTGGCGTAGCGCCAATGTCCTGTTGCACGGTAGCCGCCCGCAACACGCTCTGCACGACCCTCGGGAGCACCGGATCCGGCGATGACAGATTCCGGACGCGAGTAAATGGCGTAAGCCGCATCCGGATCCAGATACGCGGCAAACAATCCGCCGCCCGAACCGATCATCACGGCCCACCCTACCGAACCCTCCGCGTACGCAGCGGCTTCGTAGACGCGCAATGTGCCGGGCAGATCCAGCTCCCGTCCGCCCACTCTTCGTGGAACCCATAGTCGAAACAAGTCGAGCTGGATAAGTGCGGCGACAACACCCGGCGCCAAACGCATCGAACGGTCTGCTTCCGCGGCGTGGGCACGAAAAAACGGCGCCAGCTCCTCGAGCCGCGCCGGCAAATCCCTGTCTATGACAATAACTCCACGTTTCCACCGATCGCGGCAGTGTTGATCGTCAGGGTTCTTTCCGTCGCGAACCGCAACAGATAGTGCGGGCCACCCGCTTTCGGACCCGTACCGGACAGGCCCTGACCGCCGAAGGGTTGCACCCCCACCACGGCACCGATCATATTCCGATTTACGTAGGTATTGCCTACGGGAACCGTTCGGAAGACGTGACCCGCGATGCCCTCGATCCGGCTGTGCAGCCCGAGCGTCAGACCGTATCCCGTCCTGCGTATCGTCTCCAGCACCTTGGGCAAGTCCGCGGCGGCGTAACGGGCGACGTGCAGAATGGGGCCGAACTCTTCGGTTCGTAGCTGATCGAGAGAATTCAGCAGGAACAGATGGGGCGGGAAGAAGTGTCCCGCGGCATGCGCAGGTTTCAGCGAGCAGGCGTAAAGCAGTTGCGCCTCCTGCTTCATGCGGGACGCGTGCGCACTCAGCCGCAGCAGGGCCGCGTCCGAAATCACTGGTCCCACGTCGGTAGCCGGATCCGACGGCGAGCCGATGACCAGACACTTCATCGCTCCGACAAGCATCTCGATGACCCGGTCGGCAATCTCCTCCTGCAAGTAAAGCACCCGCAGCGCCGAGCATCTTTGGCCGGCGCTCGTGAAAGCCGAAGCCATGACATCGTCGACTACCTGCTCGGGAAGTGCCGTGGCATCGACGATCATTGCATTCACGCCACCGGTTTCTGCGATCAGCGGCACGATCGGGCCTTCGCGATTTGCGAGCGTGCGGTTGATCGTCGCGGCCGTAGCCGTGGAGCCCGTGAAGGCAACGCCTGCAAGGCGGTCATGGATCAGGGCAACTCGCCCAAAGGCCGGCCCGTCTGCAGGCGTGAACTGCAGAACCTCACGCGGAATGCCGGCTTCGTGCAACAGCGCGGTCATGGCGTGAGCGATCAACGGAGTCGCCGGAGCCGGCTTGGCGACGACGCAATTGCCGGCCATCAATGCGGCGACGATTTGGCCAGTGAATATCGCCAATGGAAAATTCCACGGACTGATGCAGACGAAGACCCCTCTGCCGTGAAGCGAGAGCAGGTTCTGCTCACCCGTCGGTCCCTGCAATGTCTGACCTTCCGCAAACTGCTCCCGACCTCTGGCGGCGTAGTAACGGCAGAAATCGATCGCCTCGCGCACCTCGGAAACCGCATCCGGCAACGTCTTTCCAGCCTCGCGAACGAGAAGATCCAGGAACTCGACGCGGCGTTCGTTCAAGAGATCGGCCGCGCGCTCCAAGTAGCTCGCGCGCTCCGAGGCGGGAACTGCGTCCCAAGACGGTTGCGCTCGTCCGGCGTCATGCATCGCACTGTTTATTTCATCGTCGCTCGCGTCGCGCGAGTGGCCGACAATCTGTTGCGAATCGTTGGGCGAAACAATCGCGACACTACAATCCTTCACTGCGCGACCGTCCAGGATCGGGCCACCCGATACAACCCGAGTGGATGCTTGGCTCACTGCGGCATGCAATGTTGCCAGTTCCGCGGGATCGCCCCAGTCGGTGCCGCGGGAGTTTCTGCGATCCGGGTACAAAGCATCAGGCTCACGGATGCGGGAAACCGGCCCAGCGCTTTTCATGAGAATCGAAACGGGATCGCGGACCACCTGCTCCACCGCCACCTTGGGGTTGAGAAACTGATAAACGAAGGAACTGTTCGCGCCGTTCTCCAGTAAACGCCTGATGAGATACGGCAACAGATCCTCGTGCGACCCCACTGGCGCATAGACGCGGACCGGTGCGAGAGCGGGTACGTCCGCGCGCACGGTTTCATACAGCACCTCGCCCATTCCGTGGAGGCGCTGGAATTCGTATTCCGCCCCCGCAGGCGCGAATCCAATCACCGCGGCGATGGTCAGCGCGTTGTGCGTGGCGAATTGCGGATAGATGACATCGCACGCGGCAAAGAGCCGCTGCGCGCACACGAGATAACTTGCATCCGTGGCGGCCTTGGATGTGTAAACCGGGAAGCTCGCCAATCCGCGCTCTTGCGCGCGTTTGACCTCGGTGTCCCAGTACGCACCCTTGACCAACCGCACGCTCATCCTGCGCCCCGTCTCGCGAGCCAGTTCCGCCACCCAATCGACCACCAGGGATGAACGCCTTCCGTAGGCTTGCACGGCAAGCCCCAGGCCCGCCCATCCTAGTGTGTCGGGATCGCGGGCAACCGATTCCAGAACGTCGAGTGACAGATCGAGGCGGTCGGCTTCTTCGGCATCTATCGTGAAGCCGATGCCGGCCTGAGCGGCGCTGCGCGCGAGTTGCAACACGCGAGGGATGAGGTGCTCATGGACCCGCCCGCGCTGAAGCAGGCTGTAACGCGGCTCGAGGGCGGAGAGTTTGACGGAGATCCCTGAGCGCTTATGCACTGGCGCCTCGGTTTGGGTGCGCAGAGTCTCGATCGCGCGGGCGTAAGCGTCCAGGTAGCCCAGCGCATCCTCCTCGGTACGGGCCCCCTCGCCCAGGACATCAAAAGAACATAGGGACAGCGATTCGTCTGACTGAGTGCGAGCCAATGCGGACGTGATTGTTTCGCTGACGATGAACGCGTTCGCTATTTTCTCCACTGTCTGGCGCAGCGAGGCGCGCAGCAGGGGTGCCACCAGCGGTTTCGTCACGGTTGCTGCACTAAATCTTCCGGCCAGTTCCCCCGATACGCCAGGCAGCAGACGACCGACGGTTCCGAGAATCCCCAGTCCGGCACGGACCAGCAGGTCTCCTCCCCGGGTACCCGCTTTGCGCAGAGCTGACAGACGCTCAGCGATAAGTTGATCGGCGCGTGCCTTGTCGGGCGTGCGCAGTAGCGCCTCAGCCAGGCTCATCAGCGCCCGGCCCTGGGCACTGTCGAGAGGGAACTGATCCAACAGACTGTCGACGAACGGCCGGGAGCGACCCGCGTTCCGGGCGGTCGCTACCCACTGACTGGCGCGGTTGCGCGCACCGCTGAGCTTGCGGCTCTCCGCCGTCAACGTCTTCAGCAGATCCGCGATTGCAGCCGCTTCAGGTCGCAGCGTCGCGTTGCGAATCGCTTCGCGCAATCGAGGCAGCAGTTGCGCCTCCAGCCGTTGAGCCGCTCCGACAGCCATACCATTCCTTCGAGCCCGCAGCTCGCATTGCTAGTAAATTATCCTTATGATAATGGTGATTACAGAGAATAATTTCACGTTTTGGTGCTATTAGCAGTGAAATCAACTAGAAATATGCGAAAAACTTCCGAAATCCAGGCCTCGGGCGTCGCAGCGGCGCAGTTGGATCGGATTGATCGCAAACTGCTGGCGCGACTCCAGCAGGATGGGCGGGTGACGGTGTCTCAGCTCGCCAGGGAGGTGAACCTCACGGTCACCCCCACGCTCGAGCGGGTCCGCCGCCTGGAGTCGACGGGGCACATCGAGGGGTATTTCGCGCGTCTGAGTCCGAGCAAGCTGGGACTTGGGCTGTTGGCTTACGTGGAGGTTTCGCTGGATCGGACAACGCCCGACGCCTTCGAGCACTTCAAGCAGGTCATGCTCGCGCATGACGAAGTGATGGAGTGCCACATGGTGGCGGGTGGCTTCGACTACCTGCTCAAGGTGCGGGTGACCGACATGGAAAGCTATCGTCGCTTTCTAGGAGATCGCATCGCATCCGTACGCGGCGTGCAGCAGACTCACACTTACTTCGTGATGGAGGAAGTGAAGTCCACGCACGTCATCGTCGTACCCGAGTAACGGTCTACTTGCGCAATACCTGCGCCACAGCATTCGCAAAGTACGCGATGTTGTCGGCACGCAATCCCGCGATGTTGATTCGGCTGTCGTCGGTCATATACACGTGATGCCTGGTGCAAAGCTCGCGCACCTGGTTCGTGTCGATGCCGAGGAACGAGAACATTCCGCGCTGCGCGGCTATGAAACTGAAGTCCCGTTGGGGATACGCCGCGGCCAGCAGCTTCACAACCTCATTGCGCAGACCCTGAACGCGTTCGCGCATGCCGGTCAGCTCGTCCGTCCAAGAACGCCGCAGCGAGTCATTGGAAAGAATCTCCTGCACAATCGCCGCCCCGTGATCGGGCGGCATGGAGTAGATGCTTCGTGCGACGCGCACAAGCTGACTGAGTACCGCATTCGCCTCGGTGGGTGTGCGGTTAACCACGTGGAGCGAACCGGTGCGCTCCCGATAGAGTCCGAAGTTCTTCGAACACGAGACAGCAATCAGCACCTCCGGCAACTCAGCGCTGAAGAGTCGAGGCCCGTAAGCGTCCTCGTCGACACCGGATCCCAGTCCCTGGTACGCCATATCGATGAACGGCAGCAGTGAACGCTGCTGAAACACCGACAGCAATTCGCGCCACTGACCCTGCGACAGGTCGGCCCCGGTGGGGTTGTGACACGACGCATGCAGCAGCACGACTGAACGCGCGGGAATCTTCTCGAGCGCGCCCACCATCGCATTGAAATCCACGGTGCCCGATGCTGCGTGGAAGTACGGATAACGCGCCAATTCCAGCCCGCTGCCCGACAGCAGCGGTATGTGGTTCGCCCAGGTCGGAGTACTGACGTAAACGACGGCACCGGGGGCCGCCGCCTTGATCAGCTCGGCACCCAGACGCAACGCGCCGCAGCCGCCGGGCGCCTGAATCGAACGCAATCGGCCGGTGCCAAGCACGGGGTGATCGCCGCCAAGGACCAGCTTCTCCATCGACTGGTTGAAGGCGGCATTGCCTGCCGGGGCCACGTAGGTCTTGCTGGTCTGGCGCGCGAGCACCGTTTGCTCCGCCTGCCTGACGGCCTGTACGACGGGCGTCTCGCCCCGATCGTTTCGGTAGACCCCAACCCCCAGGTCGACCTTTTCAGCGGCTGCATCGGCCCTGAAATCGGCCATAAGGCCCAAAATGGGGTCTACCGGCAGCAGGTCCAGACGCTCAAGCATCGCTGCGATCTCCAAATCCGCCCCACAGGGCTTTCAGGAGATCTAGTTTACCCGGCGCGGCGGTGAATTGAGCGGCCGCAAACGCCATCCGTTCAGCCGGCAAAGTGAGCGGGCAGTGCCCGCGCAGCACCCACGCGTTTTGCCGGCGAGCGCGGCAAAGCTTGTGGGTCTGGCCTGCTGCAAACGCCGCAGGCGTTTGCAGCCAAATGAATTAGCGCTCGTCAGGCTTCTTCGTGCTCATGGTGCATGACCGCACCGGCGTTCGTCTCACCCACCGAGGTCACGTATCCGCAGCGACTGCAGAAGGTCCGCGTCTCATGCGTCGGAGACAAGGCCGCGAGCAGGAACTCGACTAATTCGCTGTCCCACATCCTCTGTTCCGGTTCCTCGGCCGCGATGTCGGCCACCTGGATACTGGCGAGAATCAGTTCGCAGGCGCTATCGGGATTGCGCAGCGCCAGCGAGCCGTCGCGCCGCCCCTTGTTGAGAATTCGCTTCAGCCGCGAGCGGATCATCATGTCGCGCTCGTGCAGACGACGCTGCAGGTGGGTGGGTAGGTCCCGGCCCCGCCGGAACGATAGCAGGGTGCCCCGCTGACGGCGCATGTCCAGTACCGCGACCAGAAAAGCCGCGATCTGGTCCAGCGCCGTTCCGGGCGCCGTCTCGGCCTGCAGCAGGCTGTCCGCGAAGGCCTGGGCCGTCCGCGCGTAGCAGGCGTCAATCAGATCGTCGATGTCCTCGAACCAGGTCGGCCATGTCGGATCGAACTCGGCTTGCTCGCTCCCCGTCTCCTGCGCGATCGCCGACCAGAGCATGCGGTGATCGCCGCACCGCGCGACCACTCGTGTCGCCGCGTCGATGACTTTCGTTCGAGACAGAAGGCGATTGTCTTTGCTAGCCATGTGAGTCCTCCGCTTAGGACCTAAGCAACGGCCGTGCCAATGGCAAGTGACTGTATTTCGACTGATTCTGCTTCCCCGAGGGCCCGCGGAGGCGCCACAGTGGTGCACCGCCAGGAACCGCGCCTGTTCGCAGTGCAGGGGCGGAAATTCGAGGTTGTCGCCGCACGGCAGCACTTCGCGGCCGGATTGCTGCGATTGCACCCAAAACACATCACATTCTGTGCACAGGGACCGCGACTGAAGTCTTCAGTCCGGTAAGACTTCGGCCGATAGCTTAGGAGTCGGCGCATGGAGCCAGCGCCGCGGTCCGCGGCAAATCAGGTGAGCGTTCAAAAGTGATTACAATCATCGGCTCGGTCGTGGTCGTGCTGTGCGTCGTCGGCGGCTACATGCTGGACGGCGGCAAGCTGCTGGCGCTGTGGCACCCCACCGAGGTCCTCATCATCGTCGGCGCGGCCCTCGGCG
>FTJL01700492.1_pt1 | contig 29116 bp, 30 predicted proteins | sample 1658551 | NCBI WGS metagenome assembly FTJL01 (sample SAMEA3914835, study PRJEB12502) | metagenome | biome: forest; material: soil | place: Canada | collected 2011-07-03 | depth 0.3 m
TATGCGTCGGACGAGGTTCCGGGCGCGCACGAGCGAGCCACCGCTCGTGCGCGCCTGGAGGATTGCCTTGAGCGCCCGACTACCGAGCACATCGCGGCCGCTGAAAGTCACTTCATGCGCTTGGCGGTGAGCTTTTCCGTCGCCTGGCCGCCCACGTCGCGGGTCAAGTCGATCTCCTCCGGCGACGTCACGGTTCCCGTGTACACGATTCGTAGCGGCATACCCTGGTAGCTCAGGTTCTCCACGAAGCTGACCTTGTTGCCGTCGATCTTGCCTTCCGTGATCTCGGTGTCTCCGTTGGCGGACTTGGCGTGCCCCGTGAGCTGCGACCCTTTGGCGACCAGCGTATAGGTGTATTCCTGCTTGCCGACCTGGGTATCGAAGGATGCAGTCCAGGTTCCAGAGATGTTGGGCGCATCGGCTGCAAGCGCCGCCAGCGGCAAGAGCACCAATGCCAGTATCGCAATCGAGAATCGTTGCGGAATCATGTGTACAGCCCCCCGGTTCTTGTGGATTTTCGCGGTCCGTACTGATCTTACCGCAGTCGCTCCTTGACGGCTCACCTGCGCCGCCGAGCAGCGAGGCATTGAGGACTGACAGGGCCCGACCGGGTCGGCCGGCCTGACCGGGCCGTCGCGTCGTTTTCGCTGGGACCTCGGCTGTCACGGCGGTCCGCGTGGTCGGAAGGCGGCCGGTTACATGCGCAAACACCCGGAAACCTAAGCGACACGCGCGGACCGCACTTCGATCCCGACCCAACGGTCCTTCCCCGGCGGTGGAGCGCGTTGATGCTCGTCTCATCAACGCGCCGCCCGAGGGGCCTTGGACTGTGGTAGTCCGACTACTCGCCTTCGGTCCCGATGGCGTAGGCGGTCTCACCGTGAACCGCGTCGTCTCCCACCTTCAGCTTCGCCTCATCCATCCGCAGCGGTGTGATGAACGAGATGACTTTGAGGATGATGAAGGTGGCTATTACGTTGTACACGATGATGAACAGCGCCCCCTCGATCTGCAGGACGAACTGATGAAAATTGCCATACAGCCAGCCGGTGACACTTACCCCGGGAGCATCCTTGTCGGTGCCGATGTATTCGAGCATGTTGGGGTTGGCGAGAATTCCGGTCAGCAGACCGCCCATGAGTCCGGCACAGCCATGGGTGGAGAACACACTCAGCGTGTCATCCACCTTCTGCATCATTTTGGTCTTCTGGAATTTGTTCATCGCGAGCCACGGAATAATCCCCGCGCACAAGCCGATGATGATTGCACCCCAGCCATCGACATAGCCCGCGGCGGGCGTGATGGCCACAAGACCTGCGATCATCCCGTTGACCGCCCCGATCACGGAGGGCTTGCCGTATGCCATTTTGTCCATCAGGGTCCAGACCAGAAGGCTTACGGCCGTGGCGGTGTTGGTATTGAGCACCGCTGCGCCCGCATTGTGATTGGCGAAGTACGGATCTCCGCCGTTGAAGCCGTTCCAACCCAGCCACAGGATGCCTGCGCCGACCAACGTGACCAGCAGACTATTGGGAGGGAAATGCTCGCGGTCCTGCTGTAGGCGCGGTCCGACCATCGCCGCGGCGACGAAACCGGAGACCCCCGCGGCAAGATGGATTACGTAGCCGCCCGAAAAGTCAGCCACACCCAGAACGGCCAGCCAGCCGCCGCCCCAGAGGCTGAACGCTCCCACGGTATAAACCAGGGTCATCCACACGGGGCAGAAGATCACCCAGGCCCTGAAGCTCATGCGCCCTAGCACCGAGCCGCCCAGGATGATGACGGTGATGGCAGCGAACACGAACTGGAAGAAGACCAACGTCGCCATCGGAAAGGTGAGGGCGGGCATGCCCGCGGCTGCCGCAGGAACTATCGCCTGACCGGTCGTAAACGCGGCCGATGTTGCCAGCATCGGCGTCCCCAGGAATGGGAACCACTGAGGTCCGAACGCCATGTTATAATCGAATAATATCCAGACGACTAACACCGAGGCGAACGCGTAGAGCGTCATGAAGGCGGAATTGATCGCCCATTTCTTCTTGACGATGCCGCCGTAAAGAACCATGAGTCCGGGAATGCTTTGCAGACCAACAAACGTCGCAGCCGCTAACTGCCAGGCGTTGTTCCCGGTATCGAGCCACTTTGGTGATGGAACCAGCATGGATCCTCCCCAGATTGAGGTTGGTTGTAGCAAGTCGGGCGACAACGACGTGCAAGAAACATGCGCGAAATGGTGCGACGGTGACTGACATTGCGTCATTGAAGTGCAACCGGTGTCTTTGTTATGGTTGTTGAATGTTGAGTCGGGATTCAACTATCTGCCCTAAGTACTCAGCATCGATCGGATATTTTCCTCTGCAGGCCTTGGGGTTGAGCGAACCGGAGGAGTGATGCCGGCAATGTGCAGGCGAGGGTGCATCGCAAAGTGGACTGTGCTGGCTGCAGCTACGGCGCTTGCGGCGAGTGCGCCCGTCTTGCCCGCATTTGGTGCGAAACAAGCCGAAACGGTCCTGACCTGCACCAATTTGGTGAGCGGGGCGAGTTGGCTGATCAAGATCAACCTTGAACACAGCACCGTGGATTCCAACCCGGCCCGGATCAACAGCACCGAGATCTCATGGCGCGACGCAACAGACCGTGGCAACTACACGCTCGACCGCAAGACCGGAAATCTCACGGTGGTCTTCGCATCGAGCACCGGCGGTTATTTCATCCATCACCGGTGCAGGCCGCGGGATTGAGGTCGACAGCCTAGAATCGCAGCGCCGCCCGGTCATAGGCGAAACAGCTGGATAGCTTAAGAGCGAGTCCGATGGTTGCGCGCATTCCGGCCATTAGAGCGAGCGTCGGGTTCTACTCGGCGGCCGGACTGCGCCCTGACAATGAGGATTTCGCGGGCGTGGTTTTCGGCTCAGATCTTCCGGACCCACGTCGGGACGTCGTTGCTGCGATCGCCGATGGGATCGGGAGCGCAAAGGGTGGTCGCGTCGCGGCGGAGACTGCTGTGCGGGGCTTCCTGGACGGAATGTGCGAGCTGCCTGAGACCACGGAAGTGCAGCGGTCGGCCGCACGCGTCTTGAGCGCCCTTAATTCCTGGATGCACTCCCAGGGTCAACGAGACGCCAAACTGGCAGGAATGGGTTGCACGTTCACCGCTCTAGTGCTGCGTGGGCGCATCGCGCACATCGTGCACATCGGTGACACTCGCGCCTATCGGCTAAGTGGCAGTCGCCTGTCTCTCCTGACCACTGACCATGCGCGGGATGATGGCGCGGGGCGGTCAAACGTCCTGTACCGGGCGCTCGGCCGGGAAGCAGATGTGCGGCTGGAGTACACCACGCAACCGATATCGCGCCACGATCGATTTCTCTTGTGCAGCGATGGGTTGTACGGTTCGCTGACGGATGAAACTATCGCCGACACTCTAAGCGATCGTTCGGCTCCCGCAGACACTGCGCGAGCGTTGGTCGCATCCGCGCTCGAGTCCGGCAGCAGCGACAACTGTACTGCCCTGGTGCTGGACGTGGTCGAGCTGCCGATGGAGTCGGCAAACCTCGGCGCCGCCATGCAGCTACCGATTGTCCCAGTGCCGCGCGGTGGCGAGACGATCGACGGCTTTATCCTCCAGGCGCTTCTATCAGAGGGGCGATATACGCGCCTGTTCGCTGCAACGGATGAGATCGGGGGAGGCGAGGTTGTATTGAAGTTTCCCAAGCCGATGGTGGCCGATGTGGCCGCGCATCGTGCGGCATTCCTGCGCGAGGCGTGGGTGGGAGCGCGCGTGCACAGCCCAGGCCTCGGCCGAATCATTGAACTGCCGCACGGGCGGCAGAGCTGTCTGTACACGGTCATGCCGCTCTATCAAGGCGAGCTTCTGGAGACGCGGCTGACACGCCCGCCCTCCTTGGGTCTCGAGGAGGGCCGTAACATCGCAATCAGGCTGGCCCGAGCCGTGGCCACGCTGCACCGCGACGGGGTCATTCACCGCGACATCAAGCCCGACAATGTGATTCTCGAGGGTGACGGTTCGCTGAAGCTCATCGATCTGGGCGCGGTGCGCATCCGGGGTCTTGAAGACTCACCCCCCGATGAGATTCCCGGAACCCGTGCCTACGTGGCGCCCGAGATGTTCGGTGGTGAAGCCGGGAACGAAGCTACCGACATCTACGCCCTCGGTGTCACGATGTTTCGCGCTTTCACCGACCAGTTGCCGTATGGCAATTCTGACGCCACCAGCCCACCGACACGCGATCGGCCGTATGAGCTCACTGTGCTGCGTCCGGATTTGCCTGCGTGGCTGCAAGCTGCGCTCGGGCGAGCCATCGCAATCGATCCTGGCGAGCGTTTTCGCGACATGAGCGAATTCGCCGCGGAGATGGAAGCAGGGCCGGCACGTGCGCCGATCTTGGCGCGGCGATCGTTGACGCTTTACGAGCGTCACCCGCTGCGATTCTGGCAGGCTCTCGCCGCGCTGCTAGCGCTGGCACTCCTGGTATCGCTGTTGCGGCGTTGACTGTTCGGTGCAGGTCGATCGGCGCCTGTCAGCCGGTGGTACGCACGATCACGCTGGCCCGGCCGCGCTTCCATCATCTGCCTGCAGAAGTGTGCGATAGATTGCGAAGTCCTCTCGCGAGTAGCAGCAGAACATGACCTCTCGCAATGCCGCAGTGGTGCTGTTGAAGCCTCTCACCGTGGATACGGCTATAGGCGCCGCCAGCTTCAGCGGGAATGCGTAAGCGCCCGTGCTGATTGAAGGAAAGGCAACCGTCGTCATCTTGTGCTCGACTGCGATCTCCAGCGATCGTCGATAGCACGAAGCGAGCAAGTCACCTTCGCCGCGCGTGCCTCCTCGCCAAATTGGGCCGACGGTATGAATTACGTATCGCGCCGGCAACCTGTAGGCTGCAGTGATCTTGGCGTCCCCCGTCTGACACCCGCCAAGAAGTCGGCAAGCCTCGAGTAATTCCGGACCCGCTGCATCGTGATTGCACCGTCCACCCCACCGCCCCCGAGAAGAGACGGGTTGGCAGCATTCACGATCGCATCCACGTCCAGGGTCGTGATGTCACCGCGTAAGGCTCTAAGATGAATCGCAGAGTTCGGCATGGTGAAGTGCTCCATAGCGTGTACGCGACCCCGTCGCACAGCGCGGCTCGCGATGAATTGCATGCTGAGCGCGGGAAGACTCAGTCGCATCATCATTCCCACGGTGTACCGTGAAGACTATCTGCTTCCTCTGAAGGCGTTGAGCCGGCATCGAGAGGCGCAGCCTATGGTGGCGGCGTTGACCCGCATCCAGAGGTGGTCCGCGGCCTTTGAGTACGGGCGCCCGCGGGCAGCCGTTCGCGAAGAACTTGCCCGTTGCAATGCGTTTCAGGAGGATCTGCGGAACTACAAGTTGGTGTTTCCATAGGCGAGAGAGCGGCCCAGCCGACGGCCGAACGGTTTAGAGCGATTCGCAGCAGGCGCCGGTCTTACGAAAGACCGGCACTCGTCACCGGTTCCGCCTCCGCGCCATCGGTACGGCTCGAACGCTACGCGCGCCACCACCGCGTGTATCGCAAAAGTGCTACCGACCTCTCAAGGACGGGCCGCCATCCACGCAGCGGGTCACGGTCAAGCTGCTTTGCACGGATAACAATCGATCGGGCGAAGTGCGGAAACGCGACCGGCCGATTCGATGGGTGGCCCTTCGCAAGCTTAGGATCCTAGGGCGCTGGGGGTCGTGTGAGCATGAGAATTGTAATTGCAATTTTATTGACGTCGGCACTGACGTCGCCGTCGTTCGCGCAGTCGCCGCCGCCCTCTGAGTGGCCGTCGTACGCCGACGAATCAGCGTTGCAGGCGACGGCGGTGCGCGCACTACGCTGGGCGTTCTACGCCCCCAACGGCTACCGGTGGGAGTACAGCGGAATTCTCTTTACTCACGACGCGCAGCTTGGGTACTCACCGTTCCCGAGCACGCTCAAAAAGGTGGATGCCGTCGATATGGATGTCGAGAAGCAGCGCGTTCCCGGTGACACTCTTGTCGCGCTCTACCACACTCATCCCTGCAAGTCGGAAGAGTATTTCCCGCAGTACTTCTCGCCGCAGGACCTCGTCTCGGCGTTCTTCTATAAGGTGCCGACGTTCATCCTCGACGAATGTACAGGAAAAGTGCACGAGTTCGACCCCGTGCACGACCGGGCTGCCGACACGGGGACAGTCGTGGCCGTCCTGCGAAAGGATGGCACTCGCCATTGGTTGCGCCTGCCCGCCGGCAGAATAGTGGGCGAAATTGGGGACTACGGTCCTGACCTGTCGCTCATCGAGCGCATCATGAACCGTTCAATTTACTGAACACGATGCACGGGATATAACCGCGCTACTCGCGACGTTCCCGTAGCAGTCGGAATTGGCGAGCCAGTTCCGGCTGTGGATAGTGCGCGTTCAGTCCGCTTGGATTGGGTAGCACCCAGAGGATCGTTGTGCCGATCTGGTTAGGCTGCTTCCCCAGGACGGCGGTCGGTTGCTTAAAGGCAACTCGGTAGGCGCCGATTCCGAGCACGGCGAGATACTGTGGCGCGAACCGTGCGATCTTGGCCTCCAGTTCCTGGCGGCCGCGGACCAGTTCGGCCGTGTCGAGTTCGGCAGCGCTTGCCGTGCTGCGGGCGACCAGGTTCGTCAGGCCACAGCCGTATTCCAGCAGGGTCGTATCCTCAGCGGCCGCGAGCAGGCGATCGGTAAAGCCGGCAGCATGAAGGGTGGGCCAGAAGCGATTTCCGGGTCGCGCGAAGTGGTGGCCCGCCGCGGCCGAATACAGGCCAGGATTGATGCCGCAGAACAGGACGTGCAAGCCCGGCTGAATCACGTCGGAAATTCCCTTCCCCGCGGCAGCTACTATGTCTGCGCGGGTCGGTTTTGCCGGTCGGTTAGGCATCCGGTCGGTGGCAAACCGCCTCGACGTTGTGCCCGTCGGGTCCAATGACAAATGCGCCATAGTAGTTTGGATGGTAGGCCTCACGAATTCCCGGTGGACCGTTATCGGTGCCGCCGGCAGCGAGCGCTGCCCTGTAAAACGCCCTGACCTGCTCGCGGTTCTCTGCGAGGAACGCAACGTGAAGAGGCCGCTGCACCTCGGAATGCTTACCGAACCACAGTTCAGCCTTGCCGTTCTTACCTAAGCCAGCCCAGCCTTGCACCTCCATGACAACCGTAATGCCCAGGGGCGCAAGAGCCTTGCAAAAAAACTCCTTACTCTTCTCGTAATCGCTGACGGCCACTCCGATATGGTCAATGATCATGGCAGGTTTCCTCCGCTGCAACGAGCTGGTTTACGTGGCCGATTCCGCCCCGGCGGGCTTTTTATCACGGCGGTGTTGGAAATGGGACGACTCGTGGTTCAGACTCCCGCAAGAGACAACGGAAAGCCGGGGCGCGCGACGCTGCGGCTCTCCAAGTCGCCGCGGCATTTCCTGATCGGGGGGCGAAATGATCAACTACGTGATGATCGGGACAAACAGATTCGACCAGGCCATCGCCTTTTATGATGCGCTTATGACCGATATGGGTGCAACCCGGGCCTATGCCACAGAAAAGAATGTCGGCTGGGGATGGGGAATAGGGACGCCAATGCTTATCGTCACCAAACCATTTGACCAGCAACGAGCCACTATTGGTAACGGCTCTATGCTGGCCTTCGATGTCGAAACTCCCGAATTGGTGGATGCGCTGCATGCCAGGGTTTTGGCGCTCGGTGGAACCAGTGAGGGTGATCCGGGGGCTCGCGGTGAGCATCTGTACGTAGGCTATTGGCGGGACCTGGACGGCAATAAGTTCAACTTTATCTGTTATAAAAAAATGTAACGGTGAAGCGCTTCAGGGAGCCGTTGGCACCTCATCCCAACCTGGAGCATCAGCAGAAGCTGGCCAAACGCCTGTTGCGCGACGTCTGGGCCGGCGTCGCGGATGCGATTGAACGAGTCCGCGAATTCTTGCCGGGTGCGCCCAATCTCGACTCCCTGAAACTGCACGACGCGCAGCTCGTCATTGCGCGTGGCTACGGGTTTGATTCCTGGGCCGCGATGAAGCGCAAAATAGAGTCGCTCACTAAGTCGCCACTCGAACAGTTTGATGCCGCAGTTCGCGAAGGCGATGTAGAGCGCGCACGCGAGCTGCTCGAGAGGCATGCTGATGTCTGTGCGCGCATCAACGAGCCGCGCTTCGACTTCGATTCTCCCGCCATCCACCAGGCGAAGAAGAATCTGGCGTTGGTCGATGTATTGCTCATGCACGGGGCTGCAGCTTTCACGGCTACTCGGACATCGTAACGACTTTGTTGACGCTGGACCCTCACCCGCCACTGGATGAGAAAAACGAGTTCGGAAGCATCCCGCTTGGCTGTTGTATCTACGGCTCGCTTTATGGATGGAAGACCGGATACCCACAGGACCACGTTCGCACGTTGACGCTGCTGCTCGAAGCCGGCTCGCCTCTTGATCCCACTCTGTTTCCAACCGGAAACGATGAACTCGACGCAGTGATGCGAGCCTGGCTCAAAAATCACGCCCAGGCGTAACGACTAGTATCGACGGGATCGTAGTAGCCGCAGCACTCGGCTCCAATCGCAAGTGTTGGTGCGTGATATTCGCATCGACAGTCTTCGCGGCCTCATGCTTGCCGAGATGATGCTCGTACATAGTCACTGCCCCGCTGGCGTGATCTCCTATGAGCTCTTTGGCCGCGTCTCTCCCGCGGCTGGTTTCGTGTTTCTGTCGGGACTCGTCGCGGGCGCCGTCTATAGCCGCACCGCGGAGCTGGGCGTCGCCGCGATCACGCAGCGCTGTCTGCGGCGCTCCCTCTACATCCATGCGTACCACGTGGTCGCATTGCGTCACCGCTCGTATGGCGCGCCGCGGCCCACGCCTCATGGGCTTCTAACGTGCTCAGCGCCGCACTTGTGGGGAGCCTTTTTGCGGCGGCCTGATGCCACTCGAGCTGGCTTGCTGCGATCCCGGCGTTGCATGCCCGTATATCTTCTCCGGCCCGATCGAGCCGTTGATGAACCCACGGTTGGTTGCAGGTGACCAGAACCAAGCGGCTCTTCGGTGCGGGGGAAGTCGATAACGTTGGACATTGCAAAGTACTGAGCGTACGGTCAACGGTGGCTCGTGACTCCTTCTCTTGCGAGTATCTATTGGCTCGGGCGCAACACTGACGCCACTCTCGCCAGCCCGCAATCCGACCTGTCCTCCGAACTAGACGGGCATACCGCGGTATGCGTCGCCTGTGGATTGATCGTGTGGACTCCACGCGCGTTGTGCGTCTGCCGGTATCTGCATAATCAGCCCGCTGTATGGCGAGTGCGCCGCGACGGCTAATTCCATGCGCAACCCAAGCGGTTTGTCCGAAGTCGGCGGACGCTTGAGGAGTCGTTTTCATGAGTACTCAGTATCGTAGTGATCTGCTGTCGAGTGCGTCCACCAGCGTCGCCGGTCGGAACGCCCTGAACGTATTTGCTGCCAAGGACCTCACCGCTCTGGCGGCAACGTTGTCACCCGTCGGTCCGTCAGGGCGCGATAGATCCGAAACTGCCCGTCGCGCCAGGCAACCCTTGCTGGCTGGAGCCCACCGCGATTTGCGCGAGCCATTGACCGCGATGCTGCGGCTCAACAGCGACTGGAATGTTCACGGGGCCGACATGGTGGCGGTCAGAATTATCGAACAACAACGTCGGGCGCTCGAAGTGATGGCCGATCTCATTGACAGCTTCCTGACGATCGCCGAGCCCGATATGGTACCGCCGACTGCACGGCTCACGGACCTTGCGTCGCGATCTGCTGACAGAAAACTGCGCCAGGCAGGCACAACGCCCGAGCCGCGGACGGAGGAATGGTCAGCCGAGTGGTCCATGATATCCGCTGTAGATCACCCCATGGTGCCCGTAGCAGTCGGGCCAGCGTCCTGCGTGCGCGGCGTCCTCTTAATCACTGAAGACCGAGGGGTTTTGGGCGCACTACGGATCTATTTGTTATGCGCTGGATATCGGGTGTTCGCGGCGGCCAATGCAGACGAGGCGCTTGACCGAGCCTGGATGGCGCGGATGGCGACATCGCTCATTGACATCATCATCGTGGATTCAGACCTCAGTGGCGAGGATGACGGCCTCGCAGTGATTGACAAAACGCGTCTCCTGTTGGGCTACAACGTTCCTGCGCTGTTACTGACGACGCCGACGTCCGTGGAGATGGGCAGCCCGACGCCGGTCGCTGATGTTTTTCTGGTGAGAAATCCCGTCAACCTCGATGAGCTCAACGAGCTGATCAGCGAAGTGCTCAAACGTCCAAGGCGCTCGCGTCTCGCTCACCTGAGAACCACGGGCGAGAAGGGCGGTCACGTCAAACACAACAGAGGGCGTCTGCCGACAGGCCCGCAAAGTCATATAGACGGATACTCACCCCAAGGGTCCGAGTAGCTTGGCTGCCTTTTGTTTACGAGGATCCTTGCATGATCACCACACACCCAGAACTACTAAACACCTCGCGCCATTTTCTGGGATTGGTTTTCCCCGCTCACCCGACGAGTGGCACCGAAGATGACGACGATGATCGAGACGATGAGCACGCGGGCGAGAATGAGGCACCGATGCGCGCGGTCGACGAGGGCACCGAAACCCCCGAGGAGTTCGAGGTCGACGACCAGGATAAGTCGGGTCATCCCGAAGATAACGGCGCCGATGAAGCGGAGGACGAGAAAGGGATTGCAGCTCCCGAGCGTTAACGCCGCCGGGCCGATCTCCCTTGCACTTAGTGTTCACGTCTCGGCGTCGGACGCGACGTCAGCTCCTGTCAGGAAGACGTGTCCCGCGATGGGCGCATGCCGCACCGTAACCCGTCGATGAGGAGAGCGACCATGCGCTGCGCACGGCCGTCATCTTGGGCGGGCATGCATAAGCTTGCGACTGCATGGAGAAGTTCATCTGACTCGACGTCATTGCGGACCTCGCCGCAGGCTACCGCGGACTCAAGAAGGCTCTGAAGGGCGGCCCGGACTCGCAGCTCGAAGTGCGCGCGCAGGGGTTCGAAGGCCGGGTTTCCCGAGTGCAGGGCCGGGGCGAGCCCGCGTTTCGTCGCAATAAAGGCGGCGTATCGCTGCATCCACTTCGCCAGAGCCTCGCCGGGCGCGTGCTCCGCAGCGAGGATCGGAGCAGCCTCCGCGCAGGCATCGATTTCGTGACGGAAGACTGCCGCGATAAGGTCGGCGCGTTGCGGAAAGTGGCGGTACACGGTTCCGATGCCGACGCCGGCCTTCTCTGCAATCTCTCGCACCGGAGCATCCACTCCCGAGGTCGCAAACACCGCCTTGGCTGACTGGAGCAACGCATCAAGGTTGCGCTTTGCGTCCGCGCGCACGTGCCGATCCGTGCGGCCCCGAGGCTCAACGCCATCATCGGGGTCTTCCGGTTTATGGCTCATCACGCCCTCAATTTACAAACGGAACACTGTTCCGTATAAATACGGAACGTCGTTCCGCTTAAGCGAGATTAACTCAACCAGGCAGCGCTGACAACCAATCGAAATGACAAAGGAGATTGCTATGCAAGGCAAACCCGTCGCCCTGGTCACCGGGGCTAATCAAGGGATCGGTCTTCAGATTGCCAAGGATCTTGTGGCACACGGCTTCGCTGTGCTGGTCGGATCGCGCAATCTCGAGCGCGGCGAGGCTGCAGCCAAGGAGGTTGGGCCGGAGGCACGCGCTATCCAATTAGACGTCACGGATGAGAACTCCATCGTCGCTGCGGCAAAGCGCATTCGGAGCGAACTTGGCCGTCTTGACGTGCTTGTCAACAACGCCGCCATCTCGAATACGAGAATGCGGCCGGGCATGTCCGTCGCGGAGTACTCTAAGTCGACCCGCCCGAGCAACGTCTCCCTCGATGAGCTGCGCGCGGTGTTCGAGACCAACGTGTTCGGCGTCGTCGCCGTTACCCAGGCGATGCTGCCGCTCCTGCGCGAGGCTCCGGCAGCTCGCATCGTCAACGTTTCAAGCGGCGTTGGCTCGCTGACGCTGAACGCGGACCCGGCCTTCCCCTGGCGCTCGATCTTCGGCCCCGTCTATCCTGCTTCCAAGACCGCTCTTAACGCCATGACGCTCGCCATGGCGATCGAGCTGGAGTCGACCGGGATCAAGGTCAACGCCTGCTCCCCGGGCTTTACCAAGACGAACCTCAACAACTATGCGGGCACGGAGACTGTCGAGGAGGGCGCCCGCGAGCCGGTGCGCCTCGCGCTGCTCGGTCCGGATGGTCCGACGGGCACCTTCTCCAACACAAACGGCGTCATCCCGTGGTGATGTAGTCTCCAGCGCGTGATCGAAGGGATCGGCGGTACTTCGTACTAATAGTACGTCGCAATCCCGCCCTGAATCGCCAAAATCGCAGGGGCCGACCTGACGCACTGCAGAAGTGCAACATATGGCTCCCACGTTCGCCGGTCCTGGAGTAGGCTTGGCAAAACCATCGGCAACGCGTGCGGACAAGAACAACGGCGGCCATGACAGTTGTAATGTCTTCGGATTGCAGACAACCGGCGCTGATCGCAACCGCATGCGGATTCGTTGATGGGGCCTGCGCATTCCACTTCCAAACTGAATCGGGTGCCTGATGGCTGGTACGCGCTCAATTTCAACCATTGAAGAACTTCTAACCGCTCTGGGTGCAGACTCTATTCTCACACCGGGGGAACGCGACCTGGTCCGGAGCATCGTCGAGGCGGCCGGAGGCGAGGCAACTGCCTCGAACGCAGTCAACCGCGCTGTTTCCAGTGCGCTTGGCAAGCGGATTTCCGAGCGCCTCGGAAGCACCTTGCTGTCAACGATCCTGGGTAGCGCAATTCAGCAGGCTGTCGGACCGGCCAATCGTGCGCAGATACCGCCATTCGGGCCTATCCGGGGAAGTCCGGGCTCGCCGACCAATCCCGGGAACCCGCCCGGACCGCCGGGCTCGCCGACCAATCCCGGGAATCCCCCCGGACCACCGGGCTCACCGACCAATCCTGGGAATCCCCCCGGACCACCGGGCTCGCCGACCAATCCTGGGAATCCCCCCGGACCGCCGGGCTCGCCGACCAATCCCGGGAATCCGCCTGGACCACCGGGCTCGCCGACCAGTCCCGGGAATCCCGGACAGGGATTCATCCTGAATCCGTTTCTCGGCGATGAATACATCGTGACTGCCGACAACTTCCTATCCGAGAGAGAGTTGGCGGAGTTCGAGTCTTTTGCAGTTGGCCAGGCGTCTGCCCTCGAATCCGGCCGCCGCTTCATTCTGCCCGCCGGCTCAGGGGCTGAGTCTGTAGCGGAGCATAGCTTCATGCTGTCTTCGCATACCGGGCCTCTTCTTGGCCGACTGACCGACTCTGCGCGCGCGCTGTTGCGAGGCAGGGTTCCTCCCGCGGAGGTCCGGATCGCCGAGAGCGCACGCGTGCAGGCTGTTCTGGTCGGGTGTGCGGGACATGACCTTTATCGCAGTATCGATGTCGGGATTGCACTGAGCCGTCGCGACCTGGGATTCCTGCTGAATGTCACTCCGCGATCGCAGCGCATCGAGCCTCAAGAGATAGTCGTAGCGCGAGGGTCTCACAGACAAAAGGTCGCACTGCGCCCGAATACACTGGTGCTGTTCAAAGGTGACGCGCTCGCAGCCTCGACCCCGCTACAGAGCGCATCGACGAAGGGGCTGGCGCTGACAATCCTGGGACGCATCTTCAACTAATCCGGTCGTCCGCTCATGGATCAGTGGGACGAGCCACAGGTACGCCCCGGAAGCGCGGCCGTGCAGCCTTGCGATGCAGTTTATTACTCGTTGGTTATCAACGATTCGGTGGGTCATCAACACGCGGACCAGTGGGTCCGCAGTGTTGCGAGCCTGCGAAAGTACAATCCAACAATACCGGTCTGGCTGCTCGTCTACGATTCAATTCCGGACGGGGTTTACACCGCCGCGCGCTGCTTCAGCGTCACGATCGTGGACTGCGGCGGGTATGCGCAGCGGTTGGAGGCGCTGATCGGAGCTCCCGCACGCGCGCTGGCCCACTATCCGACACTCCACAAATTCCTGGCGCTGGATGCGCTTCCAAGCGCAGATGGGGGTCGGTTTCTGTATCTCGACTGTGACACCTGCTTCTTCGGCGACGTTCAGCAATTGTTCACGCAATACCGGCAATGCGCCTTCTACGCGCGCGAGGAACCCTATTCGAGCCTCAGTTACCTCGGCTACGATTCGTGGGCCATCGATGAAGCAGCCCTGTTGGACCTGACGCGGTCCGCAGGTCTCAACTACGTGCGACCCTTCAACTCGGGCGTTTGCCTCTTCAATGACAGCGTGCGGCGGCAATTGCTTTCGCTCAGAGAAGAATTTCTGCAGTTCGCATGGCGGCTGCTCATAGGCCTGTACTGCGGTCCAACACGGCCCGAGCTGAACCCGGAGCTCGTCGCTGAGATTGCCGCGCTATTGCACGCCGGTGACGCTGCAACCGCCATTGCGTTTCCTTCCGGGAACCGCTGGATCGTCGCTCAAGTGGCTCTATGGCTTACGCTCGGCCGCCTCCAGGAATTCTCGCACGGACGTTTCTCGGCAGTGGAGGTTGCCCAAAACGGCGAGCTGATAGATTTCCGCCGGGAGCCTTGGGATGGTGTGCTCGTGGCACACTACTTTACTTCCCACCAGGCTCAGTTTGAGGAGTGGCTGAGGCGTTACAGTGTCGCCGAACGATTCGCGTGTTCGCTCGCCGCCCAACCCACCTATCTCACTCCGAGGCGCGGTCTGCAACGGCTACGTAGCGTCCGGGCGGGTAGTATGGTGCTGAACTCGCGATATCGGTTGGAGGAAGACGTGCCAAACGCTTCTGCGCAGAGCGCAGCGGCACAGGGAATCACCGGGTCGTCACGCCTGGCCGTGGTCACAGATCCTGACTTTGGGACCATCCGTTACCGGCTCGATGCGCACTGCATGCAGACTCTCCTGGATCTGCGGGAGGGTCGAATCCAGATACCTGACCTCGACCCGGACACACATGACGTGCTCTGCAGCGCGGGTTTTTTGGTGCCAGGGAGCGCTTCGCAGTCCTTCTGGTCTCCCGGTGAGTTGTCGCGGATACGCGAACACTTTCGGACGCATGGCTATGCGCAGATCAGCGGCGCTCTTCATCCCTATGTCGTGGGCACGCTCCGCGCCCACTATCGCGGCCAGGTGCGCCGGAAGGTACTTTCGTTTGGTGATGACCAAAGCCCTCTGCGGTTCGTGCAGCACGAGGAACCGGCGGCGGCCGCTCTTCACTTGAACGTCGGCAGTCTGGTCTCCTCTATCGTCGGCAAAGCGGTTACGCCGAGTTATGTGTACGTCGCAGCATACCAGGGAGGTGCACAGCTACCGCCTCATGTCGATCGAGAGCAGTGTGAGTTCACCGCCTCGGTGCTGGTCGACTTCACACCTGAGGAGGCGCATGGTGCCGAGTGTCCCTGGCCTTTGGAGCTGCACACTCGACGGGGTCGGACGGCGATCTTTCAGGAAATCGGCGACGCACTGCTTTTTAGAGGCCGGGAAATCGTTCATTCTCGACCGCCCCTGCCGGCGGACATGACATCAACCTCAGTGCTGTTTCACTTTGTGGAACAAGAGTTCAGCGGGCATCCCAAGTGAGCCCGGTGCCGCCCGAGAATCAGACAAACCCATTGACGGCAGAGCCGACTTTTAGCGATGCCGTTGTGCGAGCGTACGCGCGTGCCAGATCGATGGGCGAAATCTGCTTTAACGGGTCACCTGGAGCGCCTCGCCCGGTCCGCGCACCGCTGCTGCCCTGTGTTCGGCTGCACGAGTTTCTGGTGCATCACGAAATTGAAGCTCTGCGGAGCTTTACTTTGGCGACGCAACCGGGCTTTGAGAAGGCGAGCGTGATCGCGGACAACGTCTCGCTCCTCGACGAGCAGCGTCGGAGGTCGGCGGTTCTATTCAACCTGGGAGGCATCGATACGCTGTTCAGGGGCAGGGTGCTGCACGTACTGCCCTACGTCTGCGAGCGCCTCGCGGTGCCGATGTTCGAGCCTCGCCATGTCGAGGTGCAACTAACGGCAACTCCGGACAGAGGCTTCTTCTCTGCGCACGACGACAATTCCAGCGAACCGGTGCGGTCGCGTCGCGTAACGTTCGTCTATTACTTCACACTGGGTCCGACGCTTTACACCGGCGGCAGCCTGCATTTTCTAAACAGGGTGAATGGTGGCGACGCAACGATTCAGCATACGGTAGCGCCACAACATAACATGATGGTCTGCTTCCCTAGCGAAATTCTGCATGAGGTCACGCAGGTGAGGTGCTCTGCGGACTTTGCGAGCAATCGGTTCACCGTGAACGGATGGATTCATGGTTAGTCCGGAAAGCCGGCCGTCAGAGCAAGACTCGTCAGGCTGCTTCGGTGGCTGTCAGATGGAAATCGTCGCGACTTTGTCACCCGTCAGCACAATGGGAATCGTGATGGTAGAAGTCCCGGACCTTTCTGGGAACGTGAGCGTGCCCAACTTTTTCGCGATGTCTCTGGCGACACGGCCAGGATCTCCCGCGGTGGGTACGGTGGGAAGCAGGCGATTGCAAAGTACGCGGATGCCGTGGGTTGTTCCGTCCGCGCTAATGTGCATGCGAAGCGCGATGACACCGTGAAGTCCGGCGAGGTCGGGAACGTCCGCGAGTACGTGCTCTGCGACCGCAATCGCCGCGCGTATATCTGCGGTGGTCAGGTTTCCTTCCACCAATACTCCACCCTCGCAGATGTGGCCGTGCAGGACTAATCGGCCATCTAGCGGGTCCATGTTTCCCTGCAGCGGGCGAACAGCATGCGGCAAGCGGTCATCGAATACGAGCAATTGATTGAAGAGCGGGGGCACGAGCTCGTAAAGAGGGGGACCCGCAGCCGCGCGTGTTATTCGTGGGGAATGCCAATAGCGGTCCGGACTAAGTATCAGTGTCTCGCCGCCTGCAAAACGTCTGGCGTCCCAGTTCGTGAGCGAAAAGACATACCCCAGGCGCCCGTTGCAGGAGTCGTTGTGCATGCCTTGGCCGCACCCGTTGATATACAGGCTTAAATGCGGGTAGGACACTTTGCCCAAACCCAGGGAGTATGCGCACCAGCGTGAGAGCGCCTCCATGAAGCAATCGACGAGGGCAGGCAGGAAAACCCGCTTGGGGTCCGTTCGGAAGTAGGCATACAGGTCAGGTACGAACCAATAGTCCCAAATCTGCTGACGCGCTGCTGCGCGGCCGTATGGGTCGGAAAAGTGAACGTCGAATGCGGTCCGCATCGAGGCCGCGAAGGGGAAGAATTCGTTGACGGTGAGGAAGGGACGCCGAGCGCGGCAATCGTCGTGTTGTACTGCTCCAGAGCCTGCGCTGTCCTCGACATTGGCCGGATCCGTAGGTTCGTAGGAGCTGTCTTGCTGCATGTCAGTCACATCCATTTAAGGTTTGTGTGCCCACCGGAACCGGGACTTACAGAGGAGTTTACGCGCCGGTCAGTGTGCAGCAACATCCCGCACCTTGTTAACGATGCAGCAGCGGGCGGGTTAACTTTGAACGAGGGAGGCGACTACCTCCTCGACGCTGACGCTTCCCTTGATCGCATGCGCGCCGCCGCCGGAGAAATCGATCCATCCTTCGTTGAAGCCATCCAGCATACGAATGCGCGGATCCGGGTATTTCATCCCCTGCGAGCGGAACAGCTCCTCCCAGGTGCCACGGGGCACAATTTCGGCTCGCACGGGCTTTCCCAGGACCTTTGCAAAGGCGGACGCCAGGTCGTTGGGCGAGACTCTGCGCGGGCCTTCCAGCTCGACGATTCGCGTGCCCGTCCAATCCTCCTGAATGAGCTTTGCAGCGACCCGCCCAACGTCGCGGGTCGCGACCATCGGGAAGTGTTTGTCGAGCGGCATCAGGAAACTGTGAATGACACCTGTTTCGCGTGCTGTCGCGAGGTCCCACGCTGCATTCTCCAAAAACCAGCCGGGTCTTAGGAACGTCACGGACATCGGCAGTGTGGACAACGCTGCCTCCATCATGGCCCGCTGGCTGAGCAGATTATCGCGCGTTGCGTCAGCCCCCACCGTCGACAGGCACAGCACCCTGCCGGGCTTTGCTGTCGTCAGGGCTTCGACCAGTGCGCCGATTACTTGCTTTGCTTCCGGGTAACCGGGCTGTGGGTCGAATTCCGACGGCGGCAGGATGAATACTGCTTCGGTTCCGCTGAGTGCAGCCGTCAGCGCCGACGCATCTTCCATCGCGGCAATCGCCACTTCGCAGCCGAGCGCCGCCCATTCCTCGCCCTTGCGGGCGTCCCGTACGACGGCTCGAACGGGTCGACCGTCAGCCAAAAGGGTGCGGGCGAGCGTGCCACCCACTTTGCCGGTAATTCCAGTGATAGCGTACATACTGTTCTCCAATTACGCGTGTTGAGGAGGAGTCGAACCAGAAGTGTGGTCGGCGCGAAGTCCGTGCACCGCTTGCTCGTCGTTTCAACCTTGCGCGAATTTATAACCGAGACTGGGTCGTGATTGAAGCGCATTGATGTCAGCGCTAAGATGACTTTTAGTCACAGATTGGAGGTTGCGATGGGATTTGACACGCGCGTCCTCACCGGGGTCGGCGTGCTGGCCGCGGTCACTGAAGCAGGAAGCTTCGCGCGTGCGGCGGAAACGCTAGGTCTGACTCCATCCGGTGTGAGTCGGGCCGTCGCCCGTCTCGAAGGACGTGTTGGCGTGAGGCTCTTCGACCGCACGCCCCGATCAGTTACGCTCACCGAAGAGGGCCATCGCTTTTATGCCCAGGTAGTGCCGTTGCTGGCCTCAATAGAGGAGGTTGCCACCGACATCGCCGGCACATCAGCCGCCGTCAGTGGTCGCTTGCGCGTCAATATCGACCCGTGGTTTGCGCGCATGGTACTGGCACCGCGTCTGTCCCAGTTCATGAATCAATATCCCCTCCTGTCAGTGGAAATGACCGTGAGCAACCATCGAGAGGAGATGATGATGGGCGCGGACGTGGCCATTCGTTTCGGACCAACGGACGACTCGTCTCTCATCGCTCGTAAGCTGCTTGAGACGCGAGTGCTGACCTGTGCCGCGCCCGTCTACATTCAGAAACGCGGCGTGCCCGCAACACCTCACGACCTGATCCATCACGAGGCACTGTTGTTTCGCGATCCGCAGACGGGTAGACCGTTTCCCTGGGAGTTCGCGCGCAAGGGCAAGGTGATTGAAATAAACGTTCGCGGCCGATTCACGACGGACGATCCGTCGGCCGCGGTCGCTGCCTGTGTCGCAGGGCAAGGCGTGTTCCAGAGTCTGGAGTTGGGACTCGGCGCCTGGCTTAAGAGCGGCAAACTCGTGCAGATGCTGTCCGATTGGGCCGAGGAGCGTAGTCCGCTCTATGCGTACTATCACTCTCGCCATCATCCGCCGGCCAAGATCAGGGCATTTCTGGATTTTGTGAAGGAAATTGCCGCAGACGAAGCGTCCCTGCCGGTCAAACGAACCGGCTGAGGGTCCGGCTTGCCGGGAGGCGCGTTCCAGCCTTCGCCGAGCAGTCCGAGCACGAAGTCGACGGCCAAACGCGTTCCTCGGATGACAGGCTTTCCTGCCAGCACGGAAGAATCGCGAGTGATCCGGTCTCGCCAATTCATACGCCGCACACCGAACGCGAACTTTCTTAAGTTCGAGTGGGTCGCAGGGCAGCTCCAGTGGCGACCGGAATCGGGTAGCGGGGGCATGCTCAGGAGCGATTCAAGAGGCGCAATAGCGAGGACTCACGTGTTGCAGGCTCGCTGAACGGTTCGCGGCGGGTGCGCCACCGTGCAACCAGATGCACCATCCGCGACAGGCCGCCCCGGCACTGATTGGTGCACCTGGGGATCCCGGCCGGCCTCGCTCGCGCACCTTCCGGACCCCGCTGTACATCCGGTATTTGTACACAACCCATTGTCTGGTACCGATCGCAACGATAACTTGCGAACTGATCCGGCGCGATGTTATCTAGCAGCCGTGGTTCTATTCGGCGCAAGCGAAACGTCGAAAACCGGTTAGCGCCACAATGAAGCACAACATCATGCAAGCCGTTGTGTCAGTGGCCTGCGGTGCGTTGCTGCGGGTTGTTGCGGATTTCGGTCACGCCATAACCATCGCTTGCAGAGCAACGGGTTCAATGCAACGCGCGCCAAAAGAACAAAATCCGTCAGGCCGGCCGCATCGTCCGGGTAGCGGCTCGGTACGGGATATTCAAGACCCGGCTTGGCGTTAGGCAATCGATAACGAAAGGATTCTCAAATGCCAATTGAAAAAGATGTTCCCGAAAGAAAGTATTGGTGGTGTCCAAAGTGGTACTGGCCATTTGCCGTATGCTCAGGCATCAGAACAACGCATAAGTGGTGTTACAATTTTGCATGGGTAAAAAGGACTGCTTACGCCTTTGTCATTCACAATGAGGGGTGTGAGAACGGTAAGTTGTTCACATGGAATGAAGCCGGCCTGGGGATAGGTACTTTGGACAATTTTGTTCCCCTTGGCGAAATGTGTTTTGACAGCCCGCGTTCCAGTAGCGGCATATGCGACGCAAGCAATACTGGTTTGGCTGCCTCCCCATTGACGGCTGAACAGCAGCAGTCACAGTGGCGATACTGCCGCAAGTGCCACGCGATGTTCTTCGACGGGTATGCAGACAAGGGTGTCTGCCCAAGAGAGGATCTGCGATTGCTGGCCGTCAGCAAACCTGCTGAGTTAGTGAAAGAAGGGCGTGATCTGGTCGTTCTTGCCCTCGTCGGAACTCAACTGCATGTGCGCATCTTCGATTCAGGCGGCAATATGGTCGTCGACAAGACAGAAGACGAGTTGGTGCGTGGAGAAACGCTCATAGAGCTCAAGAAGCGGCTCGCAAGTACCAGCGACTACTCCCTGTTGCTCAAGGAAAGCAGGCAGAAAATCATTCGGGAAACCGCATCAATCGCCGGTCACGCGCCCTCGCCAGTCGCAGGAGGTCATATGGCACAGGGCTTTGACTTCGTTTTGTCGCACAGTGTCCCGGGATCTGCGTGGGCACAGACTGACTGGCGATACTGTCACAAGTGTCACACGATGTTTTTCGATGGTTATCCCGACAAGGGTGTCTGCCCGGCCGGCGGCGGCCACGCAGCAGCGGGCTTTAACTTTGCCGTGCCGCACGACGTCTCTGAATCAGAGCTGGCGCAGAAGGACTGGCGATACTGCCACGCCTGCCACGCGATGTTTTTTGATGGATATCCCAACAAGGGCGTCTGTTCGGCCGGCGGCGGCCACGCGGCAGCGGGCTTAAACTTCGTCTTGCCCCACGGTTAAGGGTTGGGCACCAGGGCTAGCGCAGGTCTGAATGGACGAATCGCCAACGGCCAGTTGGAGAATTGGCCGGCTCGATGCCACCGGCGTTTGTGGCTCAAATTCCGTGGGGCCGCAACATTGAATTGATCACCAAACTGAGCAAGACGGAAAACGAATCAGCCAAATGGCGGGATTCGTCCTGGATCTGGAGTTTCTGATTCCGTGATGGTGCTTCGCACAATTGACTTTCGAGTGCGGTTGGCGAGACATTTGCCGGCGCACGACTGGTAACTGTGGTTCGCCAACAGCAGGGAAGTATGTGCTTCGCGTTTTGCTCATCATCGAGGTACCTTTTTACCGGGAAGGTCTTAAGCGACTTTTGTCGCAGGATGGCGGCATCACGGTGATCGGAGGAGTTTGCGGCCACGAGGCCGTGGCGGCTGTGATCCGTGAGAATCCCGCGCTCGTGCTGCTCGACATCTCGCCGCCCGCTGCACGCCATTGGCTCGATCGGCTGCGCGAGCTCGAAACGCCGCCGCCGGTCGTGGCATTGGCAGTCGAAGAATCGCGCGAATCGATTGTCGGTTGGATCGAGGCTGGCATAGCGGGCTACGTCACGAAGAACTCCACTTCGTCGGAGCTGATCCAGGCGCTGCACACGGCTGCACGAGGCGAATGGTGCTGCTCGCAGCGTGTCATGTCGATGGTGATGCAGCGGCTGGCAACGCTCGCTTCGAAACCGCGCGGTGCAAGGGTGGCGCCCCAGGCATTGACCACGCGCGAACGGCAGATCCTCGAATTGGTGGGGCAGGGCTTGAGCAACAAGCGCATCGCGATTTCGCTATGCATCTCACATGCGACTGCCAAGAACCACGTGCACCACATCCTGAGCAAGCTGCAGCTGCGCAATCGCACCGAGGTGGCGGCCTATCTGCGCGGATCTACGGTGAGTCCACGGGAAATCAGCGACACGGTGAATTGAATCCCGGGGCCCGAGGCCTGAACCCTGGGGTTCAGTCCCTCGTGCTCATGACAGTTGCGATCCCAGCTCCCATGCTTGGGTCGTGATCACCACACGCGTCGCGTTCGCCGGGCTTTCAAAGATGTGCGAGGAAATCCTGCGCGACGGACTCGCGCAGCGGCCCGATATCGAGCTCGTTTCGCCCTGGACGCAATTGCCCCTGCTCGGGGGTGACGGCACATTGGGTCTCGCGGAGCTTCTTTTCGTGGAGCTCGACACGGACACGCTGCCACCGGCCCTGCGCATGCTAATGGTCGCCGCGGAGCCGCTCAAGATCGTTGGCATGACCAAAGATGCGTCGCGGGCCACGCTGTTCACGTTGCACGAGCAGCGCACCATCATGGTGGGCGCCACCGCACCTCGCGTATTGCGCCGGGCGAGTGAAGCGGACTGAACCATTCGGGTCAACGTCCGATGAACCCCGGCTCTGAATCCCGAATGAATCCGCCGGCTCATGTGCGACGGCTTTCGCCGAGCAGATAGTCGACACCGCCAGCACACCTTGCGGAGGGGCCGATGCCATACGAATCGCAATTCGAAAGTCTGCGCGAGATCGTGAGCCCGGAGCTCGCGCGTCTACCGGATCGGCAGCTCGCTGAAGCGCTGGCCGCGCGCAACATCGACGCGGAAGCGATGGAAGGCTTCTTCGATGACTTCGGAAAATTCGCTGCGCGCGCTGCGCCGGCCATCCTGCCGATAGCGGGACAGGTCATCGGTGGAATTTATGGTGGACCCGCAGGCGCTGCCATTGGTGGACAATTGGGCAATCTCGCGGGTGGCGCGATTTCGCAGGCGACAGGTCAGCGTCCCGCTGGTGCAGCGGCACCGCGCCCCGCCGCGCGTCCGCCGGCTCCATCGGTTGCACCCTCCGCTGCACCTCCAATGATGGCGGCCCCCGCGGCGCCCACACCTTTTCCCGTCGATCCGTCGGCACCGATGGATCCTGGTGCAGGCTCACCGGCCGCCAGCCAGTTGCTCCAGACGATCACGCGGCCCGAAACCCTTCAGGCGCTGGCCTCGATGGCACTGGGTTCGTCCGGCAGAACCGATATTCCGGTGGGAAACGCCTCGGTGCCCGTGAGCGCGTTCAGCAATCTCATCGGAGTACTTGCCGGGCAAGCGGAGGCAGAGTACGCCGAGTCCCAGGCACGCGCCGAGAGCGCCGTCCCTGAATACATGCGCGGCGCCTCAGGCGAAGCGCGTGGCGATCCGGCCGTGGAAGAACACCGCGCGCGTGCGCTATACGAATTTCTGAGCGAAAACGAAGCGTACGGCGAGAGCGGTGAAGCCGAATGGGAGAGCGAGTCCGAAAGCGAGTCGTCCGAAGCCGAAGCGGATGCGGCGGAGCTCGTAGAGCTCGCCTACGAACTCAGCGAATCGGAATCGGAATCGGAGTAACGCATGGACCAGCAACTTCTGATGAGTCTGCTCGCCATGCGCAATGGTGGCGCTCTCCTCACCGGCACGGGTGGCGCCATCGACCCTTCCGCGTGCGATCCTGACGCGATGCTGGCGCGAATGGGTCAGGAGAATCCCACGGTTGCCGCGATACTGAAGATGATGGAAGCGCAGAAGGCGGCCGCCGCCGCGCGCGAGCCCGTCGTGATCGAAGGAGCGGTGGTCGATGTTGCCGCCGAAGAGCTCGCCGAAATTTCCGCGCAGCTCGAAGCCGCGCAGGCCGAGGTCAAAATACTGCGCGCGCGCTGCGACACTGTCGCTGCCGCGCTGGGCGCCTGCGGCCTGTGCTGGGGCCAGGATATGAGCTGCCGCGCCTGCCGGGGACACGGCGCCCCGGGCCGTAGCATCCCGGATGAAGAGCTGTTCTGCGAATTCGTGGTGCCGGCCGTACGACTGATGCACGCCAGTCGGCAGCGATCCAACAACGTGGCCTCTCACGCGCACGGGACAACCGGTGCGCCGCGAGAAGACTCCACGCCCATGCGTTTTACCAGCTAGAAGGGTTATCAATATGGAACTCAGCGAGTTAATTGAAGGTGTCGGAGAGTGGGAGTCGGAATCCGAGTCCGCCGAGGCTGCACGGGGGCGTGGAGCGCCGCGCCGTCCCTCTAGCCAGCCGTCGTTCAAGCCGAGGCCGTCGCCCACTGCACCCCAGTACGTCACGCAGGCGCAGCTCGAAGCCGCGCTCGCGCGGTCGGATGGAAAGATCAAGACCATTGCTGATGGTGTTTCCACGATAAGCGCGCGCATAAACGCGACGAGCACGGCCGCGCGACGCGAGTCCGAAGAGCGCAAGAAAGCGATCGACACGCAAGGCAAGGACCTCAACCAGAAGATGCAGCTCATGGCCATGCTGCCGGTGCTGATTACACCGAAAACCGCGAAAGTGCTCGATATAGACGGGGTTACCACCGACAACGTGGTCGTACCCGACGACAGCTCGCTCAACAAACTACTGCCGCTGCTGCTAGTGACCGGCATGGGCGGTACCGGTGGATTCGGCGCAAGCGGCGACAGCTCCGGGGATAGCAGCAACAGCATGATGATGATGGCAATGGTGCTGGCCCTCGGCAGATAACGTCGCCACTCACGACATGCAGGTGCATACATGAACCCTTCAATTCCTTTGCTGGCGCTGCTCATGGCAAACCGGCTGGGCGATTCGTCGAGCGACTCAGGTCGCGTGGCCCTGCTGGCCATGACGATTCGCCCGGCGATGATGGGCCTGCTCGTTGCCCTGATGGTGGCCAAACAAAGGGCCAAGACGACGAATGCAGTCGTTTCCAACAGCACTGTCGGCGGCAAAGCCTCGGGCGCAGGACCGAGGATCGTGAACCAGGTGATTCCGAAGGCCGATCACAGCTTCTTCCCCACTTTCATCGATCTCTCCCGGAAAGAGGCTGCGCAGCAGGCCAAGAAATTAGGCCTCAGCGCGACGTTCGTCGACTCGCAGGGCGCCAGCGGAAGAGACATGGTCGTCGCGCAGGATCCGAAACCAGGCTCCAACTGGCCGCGCAACGTCGCGGAAGTGACGCTCTATCTGGGATGAACGGCGCGCGTCGTCGTTACGTTGCCGTGTCCGCTGGCACGCGATGCGGTCGGTGCTTCGCGCTGAGAAGGATGGTGCATGGGCCCGGATCTGTGGGAGCTGTACGAGTATGGTGAGGCGGGCGACGAAGTTGCCGCCATAATCCGCCTGGCGCATTTCGGTGCATTGCCGCCTGGCGTTCGGGTGATCACCCAGTTCGAGGAGATCATCACCGTCCGCCTGCATCGCGGCGACATTCCGAAGATCAGCAGTGCGCCCGAGACCGCGGGCATGAGCTCGGGCGACACCTATTTCGGTGCCGATCTCGAGGTCGACGCGGTAGATAGTGAGTCGCTGCCGCCGCACACCGCGACTGACGCCGATCATCGTCGGCCCGACGATCTGGCGATGACGGGTCGCGGAATTGTCATCGGGATCGTCGATTGGGGCTTGGATTTCCGGCATCCGGACTTCCGCAAGGCGGATGGTACCTCGCGCATCCTCGCGCTCTGGGATCAGCGTGGTGGCAAGCAAGCGAAATCTCCGGAGCCGTATGGCTACGGCGTCGTTCATACGCGCGAGACCATCAACAGCGCGCTTGCGCAGAAAGATCCCTATGTCGCGCTCAGCTATCACCCGGCGGACGCTGACACTGGCATCGGATGTCACGGCACGCACGTGGCGAGCATCGCGGCGGGCACGGGTGGAGAGGGCCGGCCGGCGGGCATGGCACCCGAGGCGGATCTCGTGTTCGTCCACAACGCGCCCTGGGATGGACTCGAGGGCGGGAAGTTAGGCGACTCGGTCACGCTGCTGGAGGCCATTGACTTCATCTCGCGCACGGCCTCTGGACGTCCCTGGATCATCAACCTTTCGATGGGCCGGCACGGCGAACAGCATGACGGCACCACGCTCATCGAAGAGGGTCTCGATGCCGCGGTGCGCGCCGCCGCCGGCCGCGCCATCTGCATGAGCGCAGGCAACTACTACAACAAGCGTACGCACGCGTCCGGTCAATTGCGCCCGACGCAGAAGCGTTCGCTCGCGTGGGTAGTGAACGAAACTAACCCGAGCGAATACAACCAGCTCGAAGTCTGGTATTCCTGGCAAGACAAGTTCGAAGTGACGGTGCGTTCGCCGGATGACCTGGTAGTGGCGACGGCGCGGCTCGGAGAAAAAGTGAAGCTCATCTCCGGCGGCAAGGAAATCGGCAACCTCTACCACCGCGCGCAGGAGCCAAACACACTGGATCATCACGTCACTCTCTATTTGTATAAGACGGCTCCTGCCGGCGAGTGGACGGTGACGCTGACGGGCACCGACGTGATACACGGCAATTACCACTGCTGGATCGAGCGCGAGGTGAGTTGCCCCAAGTGCCAGTCGCACTTCAGAGCCGAGGACGCGGATCCGACGTCCACCACTGGCACGATTTGCAACGGCCGACGCACGATTGCCGTGGGAGCGTATGACGCGCACGATCCTGGCCGCCGCATCGGCGCATTCTCGAGTGTTGGTCCGACGCGTGACGGACGGCTCAAGCCCGATCTTTGCGCGCCGGGCGTAAGCGTGCTCGCAGCGCGTTCGGCCCAGCGTGAGCATCCTGATGAGACGCCGCTCAGCACGCGCATGTCGGGCACCAGCATGGCGTCCCCCTTCGCAGCCGGCGCCTGTGCGTGCGCATTTCAGGCGGCGGTGCGACCGCTGCGCATCGAGGAGACTCACAATCTATTGTTAGGCAGCGCGCGCCGCGTAACGGTCGAAGACCGCGATCCGGATCGCATCGGCATCGGCTTTGTCGACGTGTCGGCCTTCGTCGATGCGGCCGGGCGCGTCGACAACGGTCAGCGCACATTTGTTGCCGTGCGCGAAACGCGCGCGGCGCCGGCAAAGGCCCCCCTGGAGAAAAGTACCGAAACGCACCACCCCATTCACGGGGGCGGATTGGAGCCAGCCGGGGAGCATGAGTCGCTGCGGCCGACCCCCGGTGTGCGCGTCGAAGCCGGTGACAGCGAGGCCTTCGAGTTCAGCAGTGCGGGAGATGAACGTACCCGCCGCAAACGGCCATCCGAACTGGTCGGCGGTCCGACGCCGATCGACGCTGAATCGGAGGAGGCGGAAAGTGTGGCTGATGGCCTCTATCCCGTGCCGAGTAGCTTATCTAAGTTGTCCGCGACCGGCGACGCCGATCCGGGAACCTGCGGCGACACGGGTTCTTGCGGCGCGGGTTTCGGCGGCGTTGGTTCCGGGGGCCTTGGTGGGGGCGACGATCCTCACGGGGCTGCATTCGCATGGCCTGAGCCTGAGCCCGAAGCGCCAGTCGATTTGCGCACCTTTATCGAGCTTTTGTCATCCGGCGCGACAGCGCGCGATCTCTTCGATGTGTTTGCCTACGGTGCCGAGCGTCCGCGCACCACCACATTTCGCGACCGCTTCGAACTCGTCGCCGCGCCGCGCGCTTTGTCAGTTGCCGATATCCGCGCTGGCGATGTGCTCGTGCGGGTGGGCAATGGACTGGGTCATGTCGGCGTGCTGACCAGCGCGCCGCTGTCCATCGAGAACGCCATTGCGCGCGGTCTCTCGCTCGAGTGCTGGAGGAATGGTTACTTCGCGCAGGTGATCGAACCGGCTGCACTGTCGCAGATGATGCCATCGCCACTCGCTCGGCAATTGGCGGATGCCACGGGCCTGTTGCCTCACAATCAAATCGTGCTTCGGCCGCGTCGCGGTGCCGGCGTCGTGATCGAGCAGAAAGCCGAACACGCGGAAATGTCCGAAGACGACACGCCCGTGAACACAGGCTGCCGAGTCGTCGACCAGTTCCCGCTGAATCACGCCGAAGTTCAACCCGCGCACCACACTATCCTGGTTCAAGCCGCGCACGACATTCTTACTGGCCGGGTCACAGCGGTGCGTGTCGTTGGCCATGCAAGCCAGGACGGTACCGAGACCTATAATGACGCCATCGCACGGCAGCGCGCTAACAATGTCGCCGGCGTGTTGCGCTCGCTCATCGACTCCGGCCGCGCCGGTGCGGGCGCGGGCATTACGTTCACCATCGAGTCGCGTGGTGAGAATGTGCCGGTGAGCCGCGATCCCGCGCGCAATCGGCGCGTGGAGATTTGCCTGCCGCCACCGAGCGCGCCACCGGCGGCAGTACTCTCGCCGGCAACAGTGGAAGCGCGCCTGCGAGCACTGCTCACCGCGTCCATGGCGCTTGCTGGCAATGCACAAGCGCCGTTCACGCCGGGAGCGCTGCCGAGAACGCCTGCCGCCGGCAGCCGCTGGCGATATGAGCTGCGCTTTGGAGCGAGCGGCGTTCTCGAGGCGCGCGACGTCACCTGCCTCGTCACTCACACCGGCGGGCATCCCATGTTGATGGGCGTGCTCGACCAGGTGACCTGGGAAGACCCGGTCGTGCGTCTTACTGCCGGGGGCAGCGGTGTAACTCTTCCGCTGCGGGCAGCTTATCTACTGGGGAGCTTCCAGACTCCTGGCGGGCACATTCCCGCCGTGACCCATCCGATCTGGCGGCTGGAGTCTGTCCACGATGTGGGCACTACCGTGGTGTTTGGTTACGACCTCTCGAATCCTTCCGCTCCAGTGCCGCTGCGGTATCTGGACGACTTCGCCCGCCACGAGTCGGCGGGCGCCGATCGCGCGCCGCGGGTGCGAGTGCTGGTGGTGTGCGAGCTGGTGCTTTGCCAGGGCCGCGCGGACTTCGAGCCCGCCGGTGTCCTCGACGC
>FTJL01001612.1_pt3 | contig 29012 bp, 31 predicted proteins | sample 1658551 | NCBI WGS metagenome assembly FTJL01 (sample SAMEA3914835, study PRJEB12502) | metagenome | biome: forest; material: soil | place: Canada | collected 2011-07-03 | depth 0.3 m
GCTGGCCGCGGCCGCGCGGATCGACAACATCGCGCCGCTGCCGGGGACGTTGATTGCGCTCCTGGCAATGCCGCTGCACTACCGGCCACTGGCACTGTGTCTGGCGATCCCTGCCGTCGGGATGCCACTGTCGGCGCTGTTCGGCCGCTCGGCAGGTCGGGCCGGCAAACTCGTGGGTTGGTTGCTGGCCCTTCCCCTCGGGATCGCGACTGTCGCCGGGCTCGATATCGCGCTCCGCGCAGGCTCAAGTTCCTTCGATCCTTTCGCGTGGCGGCCCGCAATCGAGGAGTTGCGCGACTTCCCGGCCTTGTGGTGGCGAGAGGGCCTCATTGCAGCCATGGTGGTGGCGGCTCTCTGTTGGCACTTCGCCGGCGCCGATCGCGCCCCCGCCCGAACGCGCGGCGGCGTCGTCGGATCGGTTCTTTTCATTGCCTGCGTGATCGTTGGTATCGACTTGGGATTCTTCGTCCTCACCGACGCGCAACTCACCGATGCCGATGTAGCGTATGCGTTCTCCGCGCCAAGGGAAGCATGGCTGGTTGCGCATGGCGCGGTCACACTGCTGGCGTTCGGTCCCCTCATCGCATCCGTGTGCGCCCTGATCATCCTCTATGCGTTGCCCGTTTATCGCCGCACGCCGATGCGACCGGTGCCCCCCGGCTCCTCAGTTCACGCTGGATTGATCCTCGCAGGCGCTGCGTGTCTTTCATTTGCTGCGCCTGCGTTCCCCGCAGACCTGTCGCTCGAGAGTTACGTTGGGAGCCCACTGGTGCAATTGACCGTGGGACCGATCTGGGGCTCGATAAAGCGACGATTCTTTGCGGGGATGGCAGGATCTGCCTCCGGGCGGGTGCCCGACCTGTCCGAAGCTTCCGTAGTCGCCGTCGAGACACCTCAGACACGACCACTTAACGTAGTGGTTGTCATGTTGGAGTCTGTGCGCGCGGATGCCACGACGGTGTATTCGCCAGGCCTGCCGACGACGCCATTTCTCGTCGAGCTCGCGAAGGAGTCACTCATCGTCGACGACATGTACGCCGTCATTCCCCGAACTTCGGCCGCCTGGGTGGCGATTCTGGCTGGGCGGTATCCGGGAACTCGCGAGGTCGTCAAAGACTACGCCAGCCGCCTCCCCGTTCCTCCACTGGACTCAAGTCTGCCGGCAATCCTGCGCGCTCGCGGGTATCCTTCCGCTTTTATCACCCCGACGTCCCTCACCTACGAGAACGACTCCGAGATCGTGGGGGCGCTGGGGTTCCAGAAAGTCGTGACCGTGGACGATATTCCTGCTCCCGCCAGCGGCATGGTCACCCCTTTCGGGTGGGAGGACCAGGCCGCTCTGGAGCCGATCGGCCGCTGGCTCGATGAGCGACACCAACAGGGCGGACCGTTCCTGCTCGCCGTCATGACGAACGTGGGTCACTACCCTTACGGGCTGCCGGGCGCTTATCCGATTCGGCACTATCCCAGCCGCACGCCTGAGCACGATTCGTATCTCAATTGTGTTCACTACATCGACGACTACCTGCGCGAATTGGTCGGTTTGCTGCGGGCTCGCAGTCTGCTCGAGAACACGCTGCTCATCGTGCTGGGGGACCACGGCGAGGAGTTCCAGGAGCACGGCGGGATCGTGCATGGATTCGCCCTTTACGACGAAGTGCTGCATATCCCCATGCTGATCCGGTTTCCGCAAGCCGACGACCGGCGCGGTCACATCAAGGGCCTGCGCCAGCAGATCGACCTCCTGCCGACGATTGCCGAATCGCTCGGCTTGAGGCTACAGGGACAGCCGCTTGCAGGCCGCTCACTGCTGAGCACACCCGGGCACGAAGCGCTGTTCTTCGGCACGCACCTCGAGCGCTCCTTTCTGGCGCTGCGCGAGGGCTCTTACAAGTACCTATATGACCTCAGCCGGGACTCCACCAAGGTCTTCGACCTGAAGCGGGATCCCGGTGAGCACACCGACATACACTCCGACGTCTCGATGAGCGCGATCAGCCAGGCGGAGATTGACCTGCTGGCGTGGCATCGACGGGTCACGCAGACCTATGAAATTGCGTCAATGGAATGAAAACGACTTTGCACACCTGGCACGGTACCCCGCTGCCCCTTCATTCCCTGCGCCATAGCGGACTCTCCCAGGCTGCCAGCGCCTCCAGGAAGACGTTCAACCTTAAAGGCGGGAATTTCCGATTCGAGTAGACGGCGAAAACGGGGATCTGCGGGGAAGCCCACTTCGGTAACAGCCGGATGAGTGCACCGCTCGCGAGCGCTTCGTCACAGTAGGTTGACGGCAGTAGTCCGATCCCGTGACCCCGGCCCAACGAGCGGGCTGCCCGGCTGATGCTCTCGAATTGAGCCACTTTGACGACTATCAGAATGTCGTCGAGGTTCGGCATGGAAGCTCACTTTGCCGTTTTTGGGAATCAAATTCCAGAGTTTCCCATCTAATCAGTCACCGTGCCTGGTCCGATACTAGCTGCCTATAGAGGGGTGATTGGAACCCCGGAACCGACAGCCACACTCGCAGGCGGGAGATGCATATGACTACGAAGCAGAAGACCATCATTGTGACGGGAGCCTCTCAGGGAATCGGTGCCGCAATAGCCAACCTGTTCCTCGATCGCGGCTACAACGTCGTGGGTAACTCACGCAAAATCACCCAGAAGAACGAGCTGCAGCGCTCGGACAGGCTCGCCCTGGTCGACGGTGACATCAGTCTGGCCTCGACAGCCGAAAAGATTGTTGGTACCGCGGTAAATCGGTTCGGCTCGGTCGATGCCCTGGTAAACAACGCGGGGATCTTCCTTGTGAAGCCGTTCACCGAGTACACGCTTGAGGACTTCCGAGCGTTGTCGTCCACCAATTTGGAAGGCTTCATCCATACGACGCAATTGGCTGTGAAGCAGATGCTCGCGCAAAAGAGCGGCGGCAGTGTGGTGAGCATCACAACTTCTATCGTAGAGCATCCGCTTGCAGCTTTGACCGCGTCCGTCGCGATGATCACCAAGGGCGGTATCGACGCGATCTCCCGGAGTCTCGCGATGGAATATGCCCCCCAAGGCATCCGCGTGAACGTGGTAGCCCCAGGCGTTGTGGATACCCCGCTGCACAAGAACAATCCAAAGGACTTCCTGCGCACACTGTCTCCTCTTGGGCAGATTTCGCCCGCCAAGGACATCGCAGAGGCGGTGTTTTATCTCACCGAGGCGAGCCAGGTCACCGGCGAGGTGCTGCACGTTGATGGCGGAGCGCATCTGGGTAGGTGGTAACGGAGCTGCGGTGCGATCCCTCGGAGAACGGGTTTGAACGCGAACAAATTGAACGCTAGTGCCGAACAACGGCTGAAAGACCTTGGCATTAACCTGCCTCATCCACCAACCCCGCTTGGCGCCTATGTGGAAGCGGTTCAGGCCGCGAGCTTGCTCTTTTTGAGTGGCACGCTGCCGGTGGAGGGTGGAGCCCCCAAGTTCTTGGGACGCATCGGAGGTGAATTGAGCGTCGAGGACGGACGGCGCGCGACTCGCCTGGCTGCGTTGAACGCTCTGGCCCTCGCGAAGGAGCATTTAGGATCGCTGGACAGAGTGACGCGTGTAGTCCGCCTCGGGGTTTCACTCGTCACGACTCCCGAGTTCCGTGAGCACCCGAAGGTCGCGGACGCGGCATCGGAGTTACTGCTCGACGTATTCGGAGCTGGGAAGACATCGACTCGTCTGGTCTTCGGCATGGCGAGCCTCCCGATAGGCGTGTGTGTCGTGTTGGAGTGCATCTTCGAAATCGGTGACTGAGCGGCTCGGTGGAGCAAGCCGCCCACTTAGCCTCAGGTTGTCAACCTCGGAGGCTACGCCAGAAACTTCACTAGCTCGGAGTTGATCTGCTGCGCATGAGTCCACAACACGCCATGGGGAAGACCGTCGAAGACACTCCTGTCCACGCCTTCCGGATTGTCGGCCGTTTTCACCAGATACGGGCCCAGTGTGCCGATCAGCACAGCCTTGCGCACCAGTTTCGTGCCGTACTTGCCCATATACCGGGTGACTTCGCCCGTGCCCATCGAGAAGCCGACGACAGAAACGTCCGTGAGATTCAGCGTGCTCAGCACAGCTTCGAGATCGGCCGCAAACGTGTCGTAGTTGTAGCCGACGGTGGGCTTGCTGGATCTGCCGAAACCCCTGCGGTCGTACGTGATAACGCGATGACCCGCGGCAAGCAGTGCCGCTGTCTGCTTTTCCCACGACGCGCCGCTCAGAGGCCAGCCGTGGATGAGGACCACCGGCGATCCGGTGCCATGGTCCTCGTAATAGACTTCAATTGGTGTTGAGTTTTCCTGGCCAACTTTGATGTAGCTGCTCATGGGCTCTCTCCTCTAAATGCCGTATCAGCGGCCGGGAAGCCGTGCCTCCACGGGGAACGGCGCGCCGTGCCACATGTCACTCGCATCGATGCCACGGCGCCTGCGCCAGCAGCTTGGGGGCGTTCGCACCGAGTGCTTGGCATCGCCGCTCGCTTGCCGGCGCAAAGGCGTCTATTTCGAACTTGCTGCACTCGGCTGGCTGCGCCTTCCGAACGAGACCGAATAGGCGGCAGTGCGCACGCTCGGCAGCGGATCGTCGGACAGCTCGATACCGGGAGTGAGGTTCGTGGGCAGAAACAGCAACTTCTTCTGCGCCTCCGCACTGTTGGGCACCACTTTATTCAGCGTCAGCACGTTCAGATCGACGACCTTGCGGTCTTCAGGCCAAGGTTGGCTCGGTGGCTGTCGCCGCTATTCCGGCAGCGATATCCGCGAGTGCGGCTGGACGAGTCGCGCATCATCGTGCAATCCAACGCCGTGATGACGGCCGGCGCGGCGCTAAGCGACCTCGACCTGGCACTGACCCTGATCCGGCGCGCCAGTCCGGATCTGGCCAACCTCACCGCAAGGTACCTGGTGGCGGACGTGCGCACTTCGCAATCGATCTACTCGATCCCAAACCATCTGGCCCATGCCGATCCGCTGATAGAACGGTTCGAGCGCTGGGCGCGGGGACGTCTGGCCGAAGGCTTCTCGCTCGACCAGGCCGCGCAGGCGCTGGCCACCAGCAAGCGCACCTTGGCGCGCCGGATGCAGAGCGTCCTGGGCAAGTCGCCGCTCGCCTTCTTTCAGGACCTGCGGATAGAGTGCGCGGTGCACCTTCTCAGGACCAGCCGCGCCAGCGTCGACCAGATCGCCACCAAAGTCGGGTATGCCGAAGGCGTGACTCTGCGAACGCTGCTGCGCTGGAGGCTCGGCCGCGGCGTGCACGAAATCCGCCGCAGCCTGTAAGGCGGTGAGATGGCAACTCGGGAACGCTTGCAACCCCGCCACATCGTTTCCGGCGACGCTCACCCGCGGGTCGCTGTCGCTCCAAGAGGCCTCACCCAACAGCTCCTCCAGATACAAGACGGGTGTCCTGCACGCCGGCACAATTTCAACGCAGTCCCGCTCGGTGAGCAGCAAGGACGCCTCGGCATCCTGCAACAAGCTGGCATTGCGTTTCGCGGGATGATGCGAATCCAGCGCCACGTAGGCCGCGCCCGATTTCAGAATACCCAGCAAAGCTGCTACCAGCGAGGCGGATCGATTCAGGCAGATGGCTATGCGGTCGCCACGCCCTACACCCCTGGCAATGAGCGCGTGCGCGACGCGGTTCGCTGTTCGCTGTTCGGTTCAGCTCGTCGCAGGTGTAGGCTGCCGTAGCGACCTCCAACACCTCTGCGGGTCGAGCTTCCATTCAAACCAGAGACGCAGCTGTGCCTGCGAAAGCGGGTGCATCGTTCGTTGCATACGACGTCCTTGTGCTCTCTGTCGGGCTACCCGGCCTGCGCGCAAGGCAGCGCCTGCGGCGTGTACTCGGCAAAGTAGCCGCAGTCGCGAAAGCCCAGGCGCCGGTAAATCTCCTCGCCATTGGCAGAGGCCTGCAGCACGGCAAGCTGCGCACCGCAGCGACGCGCCTCCGCGGCCGCCGCCCAGGTGACATGCGAGCCGATCCCACGCCTGCGGAACTGTTTGCGGGTGGCCACCGAATAGATACCGCCTACCCCGTTCTCGAGATACAAGCCGCTGACCGCTACGGGCTCTTCGTCCAGGTAGGCGACAAAATACCGCAGTGCGCTGCGTGGCCCCACGATCAACGGCGCCGCAGCCTGATAGAAGAGCGCAACAGCGCTGTCCGGCGGGGTCCAGTTCTCCGCCAACACACGGGACAAGTCCTGCAGTTGTTGCGCAGAGCGAACGGGCTTCACCTGCAATTGCGCGGGCAAAGGAGCTTTGCGCAGGCCCCGCAGCTCAAGGCACATCCCCGTTTCACGCTCCGCGGCCGAAAATCCCATATCCCGCAGGTGCTCCTCGAGATTCAACGGCCGGCACGACGGCCCCACCCACCAGGCGAACGGGCGACCCGCCGCCCGGAAATGTCCCGCGGCACGGCCTATCTCCAGCCGGCAGCGCTCCGGAGCCAGTCTGGCGCGAGCGACCTTATTAAAGGTGTCCGACGGGAGCCCTGAATCGGCCAACAGCAACGCGGGCTCGTCCCAGAGCACCATGGAGGACTGATTGCGGTGCACGTGTGCAATGTAGCCGTGCAGATTGGCCTCGAGGCGCCGCATCCGGAGGGACGGATTGGCAATCGGCACGGACGCTGTCATTTCTTCTCAACGGCCCACAGCGGCGTGCGCGCAGGGTTGTGATCGACTGAATGCGTCAGCCACCCCAGCATTTCCCGTATGAAAGACTCGCGAGCGACCTGCATGAAAAAATGTCCGCCGGGAAACATCAGCGTTTTGAAAGTCCGACTCGTCTGCGTACCCCAGTCCTGCAGGCCCCGGGTCCCCACGTACCGGTCGGCTTCCCCGCCGCAGGCGACGATCGCGCATTCCAGAGGCGCTTCGGGCCGATACTGATAAGTCTCGAACATCTGAAAATCGGCGCGCAGAGCGGGTAACACCATCTGCAGCAGCTGCGGGCGCGCCAGCACTGCCGGCGAGAGGCCATCGTATGCACGTACGCTCTGGAGAAACTCCTGGTCGGGCAGGTGGTGAATAACGTGGTGCCCGTCGCATGATGGAGCGTTGGCGGCCGCTACGACGAGCAGTTCCGGTGCGGGCCACCCGCTGTTGCGCAGCCAGCGAGACATCTCGAACGCAATGCGTGCACCCAGGCTGTGGCCCAGAAGCACGAACGGTCGACTCAGCTGTGGCGCCAACAGCGGACCCAAGTGCTCTACCAATTCCCCCAGGTCCGTAAAGGGCTCTTCCGCCGTTCGGCTCTCGCGCCCGGGAAGCTGCAGGCTCCACAGATCCACCACATCCGGCAGCAGGCGGGACCAGGAGCAATAGCCGCTCGCTCCGGCGCCGGCACAGGGAAAACAGACCAGCGACACGCGCCCTGGACCACGGCGGCCATCGGCTTCCTTGAACGGAAACCAGGGTTGGAGGGAGGGGGGTAAGGTCATCGAGGCCTCGCGTCGATCGTCCCGTCAATATGGCTTTTCGCCCCGCAGCACGAGCCGATGCATTCTGCGCGCGTGCTGCGGATTTGTGAAACCCGGCGTATGCAGGGTCGAGGCATTGTCCCAAACGATCAGGTCTCCCAAGGAATACCTGTGGCTGTAGACGAACACCGCAGTCTCGCAGTGTTGATAGAGCCGCTCGAGAGTGTCAGCGCTCTCCTCCTCGGAAATCCCTTCGATGCTGTCCGTGTGAGCCCAGTTGACGTAGATGGCCTTCACCCCGGTAACAGGATGAGTCCGGAACACCGGATGTAACACATCAGGGTAGGTGTCGCGCGGATCGATCTGCAACGGGAAGCCGCGCTTGAGACAGCGTTCCATGAGCTTCGCGCCCGAGCCGAAGACTGCACGGCGACCGCTGCTGCGGCTCCAGCCCCACGAGCAGATCGAATGCGTGCTCGTTGAGCGGATCGCCGCCAATCACGACTCGAGGCAAATGGTGCTGCACCAGGGTTACCGGTTTGATCAACTCGCGTCCGGCCGGATCCCGAGCGTCGCGTTTGGTGTCGAGCGCGCCCAATTGCGTCAAATTTGCCGATGCCACACTACACCTGCAGACGAACCCCCACACCCGCCGGCATGCTCCCCGCTCTTGCGCCCGAGCTCAGACCTTCCTCATCGCTTCGACAATGCGCTGCGATCCGGCCCGCACCGCTGGAAAGAGTCCGCCTGCGAGCCCGATCAGGCAGGCCGCGGCAACACCCAGCGCGACGGTGCTCGCCGACAGCTCGAGCGCGAAAGTGACCTGCGAGACGGCGTTGCCCGATAACGTGCTGACGGCCTTGCCGTTGAATAAGAGCCACGCGAGTGCAACCCCGATCACGGCACCCACCAGGGCCAGGCACAACGACTCGATGATGACCGATGTGACCACCGCAAAGGGCTGAAATCCAATCGCGAGCAGCGTAGCGATCTCGGCCGATCGCGTGCTCACCGAGGAATACATGGTGTTCAACGCACCGAAGGCGGCACCGAAGGCCATGATCCCACCGATTCCAAACGCAATGGCCCGTAGCAGACTGTAAACGATCGCCGTGCTCTGCTGAACATAGACGTCCTCTCGTAGTACCGTTACAGCCAGAAGCGGGTTGCTCGCGACGGCCGCCTTGACACGATCGAAGGAGACGACATTGTCGAGCGTGAGAGCGACCGTGTTGAAGGACTGCCGCCGATAGGCAGTCAGCAACGTCTCTGCGTCCGCAAGCATCTCAGACTCGCGCGTGTCTCCGTCACTGGCGAATACGCCCACGATCTGCCAGTCCCCATCGGGCAGCGTGATGCTATCGCCAACGTTCGCTCCGGCCATGCGTTTGTTGACGGCGTTGCCCACGATCGCCTCACGCGCACCGGCCCGGAACGAGCGGCCTTGGACGATCCTGACCTCAGGTCGCATCGCCAGGCCCATCGGACCGATGCCGCGCAAGACGACTGAGGCGTCCAATCCCGTGGAGCGATCGGCGAGTGGCACGAAGGCAATGGCCTCGGCGGACAGGAATTGCTTGCCGTTCGCATTTTGCTTGATGCCGGCGATATTACCGATTGTCCGAACCGCCTCACGCGGGATATCGCTCGCGGACTCCGAATCGCCATTGCCTCCCAGAATGATTACGCGATCCGGATGACCGGACTTGGCCGTCACTCTCTCGAATCCCACCGCCATGGCGAACACGGAGACGAACACTGCCACCACCATGGCAACACCAATGACCACCACCGCGGAGGTGCCGAGGCGCGCGGGTACGCTGCGTAGCCCTAGCCAAGTCACTGAGGCCAATTCTCGAGCGATTCCCATCCCCGCCCTCCACTGCTTGTTTGTGCTATCTCGAGGCCAACGCGTCGACTACGCTCATGCGCAGCGTGCGCCACGCTGGCAGGGTCGAGCTCAACACCGCGATGGCTACCGCAAACAACAGGCCGGAACTGATCACGGAACGCGACATGGGCTCCGGCCCGACATAAGCAACGAGACTCGGGATGTACTCTCCCGCCTGTGGGAAGACGAAAGCCGCCAGTGCGAGACCAGCCGCGGCCGAGATGAGACACACGACGAGCATCTCGGCGATGAGCATCAGGATCACGGAACGATCCGAGAAACCGAGCACTTTCAGTGTCGCGATTTCAGCCGAGCGCTCACGCACTGACTGCAGCATGGTATTCCCGGCGAGGAAGAGAATTGCGAAAAACACCGCGCCGATCACGCCGCGGGTCAACAGGCTTACGTCGCCGACAACCGCGAGCCGCGTTCTGGCGCCCTCGTTCTCGTTCTTCGTCCGGGTAGGCGCGTCCGAATTCTCAAAGAGCTTATCGATGGCCTTGGCCACCTCCACGGAGCGGACCGGATCGTCCACCCGCGCAATGACGCGCCCCACCGTACCTCGGTTCTGGGAACGAGCCTCGTCGAAGTAATCGTAGTTGATGATGCCAATGCCGAACGAACCCCGATTGCCGGGATTTCGCATGATTCCCACGATATCGAACGCCCAGTCGGCACTCCCATCCTTGCGGGACCCGGGGGCGCGGATCGTGACACGATCGCCCACCTTCCAGCCGTATCGGGCAGCCAGTGTATCGAGGAAGATGACACCGGTGCGGGTGTTGGCGAGCGCCTCGAGTTGCGCAGGGGGCACCTCGTACTCGCCACGCATCCGAAAGAAACTCCGCGGCTCGGTCGCGGCGACCACGACGTTGTTCTTGGGGTCCTGGTAGGTCCCCTGCATGAACTGGGTCCAGGCAACGTTGGTCACTCGGGGAACCTGCCGGATGCGTTCCGCGTAGGCCTTGGGCAGCGGGACGCCGAACCGAGGGTCGACCAGCAACCGGTCGAGGCGCTGGCGCTGAATGGCTGCGTCGAAGGCAGAATTGACGCCATCGAGGATCCCGAAAAGGAGGAATCCGACGAGGAGGGACATGGCGACGAGTAGCGTTCGAGCGGGCTTACGCCAGAGGCCGGACCAGACGAGCGTCAGATACTTCATGCGTCCCTACTTCGTTCCGGGGTCGTGTTTTCTTCCGTACTGTGGCGGACGGACTCCCTCACTGCTCTTCGGCATTCTGTCAGCAAACCGGGGCGCAATCAATCCGCTCGCCACGCGCTCGGGCGATGAGGGTGATGAGGGCGATGACTGCACTTGAAACCCTGAAAATGGCGAGACGGCACCGGCTACCCTCGGGGCGCATTGTTAGCGTCGGCCTTGGGGATCGGCAAAGTACCGCCCGAGGGATCGCATATCGTCAAGGACCTGTTGGTCATCGGCACCAAGCCCGCTGCCGAAGTACCAATCGGGGTCGTCGCCGTCTTCCGCGTGCAGAACCTTTGTAAGTGTCCACGCGGTGCGGCCGTGCCAAACGAGGCAAAACCATCGAACTGCCCGTCTTCGGGCGCGACGGACACAGTCGCGTTCTGCGCCGGCACTCTTGCTGCGCTGAACAACAACAGGCCCATGACGGCGAGCGCCACGGATCGGCTGGGTGTTCGAATCCTGGATGCCATCCCCTTGCGTTTGCCAGTCACCAATGCTTGGGATCGGTGGTGCGCTTGCAAGCCTGCGCCGCGGGAAGAAGAACGGTCGCAGACGCCGCGAGGTTCCGGCCATGCTTAAGGAATGTTGGGCCCGGTCCAGTCCGCAGTCCCGGCTGCAAGCAATCGTCGCCAGTCGACACCAGGTGCGTGACCGATCTGCACGTAGGCTCGCGGCACGTTCATTGCTTCATGCACAGACATAGCTGGGGATTCGTGGCTCGACTTTTCGAAGGGAGAAGATGGATGTATCGCAGGTTCGATGCTAATCCTCACCGTTACGGCTGTCCGAAACGAGCGCCAAAGCACCTCTGTGTTGCAGAGCTCTTGCTGCTGTTGGTGACTGTAGGAACCTCCCGGGCTACCTTCGCAGATACTGCACCTGCGCCTGCCGGTGATCAGGCACCGGATGAGATTTCCGCATTCGGTGAATCCGTCAGCAGCCACAACCAATGGCCTCGGTCCTCCGCCTGGGGGATCTCCTATCGCAAAACAGTCGCTCCGTATTTCGCGACAAGCCTCGCATATCTCAACGACGGCCACTTTCCGGGACACCATCGGGACGGCATCACCGCCGAGGCCTGGCTACCGATCAATTTGTTCGCGCAACACGTGACTGTAAGCGCCGGCGCCGGTCCCTTCTACTACTACGACACGGTTGCAGCGCGCACACCCAACGGATTCGCAAACGTTCACGGCTGGGCCTGGATGTTCAGCCTGGACACAACGTGGCAGTTCCGCGGAGATAGAACCGGACCGTTCATCGAGTTGCGGCTCGACCACACCGCTCCCGCCAAGAGCATAGAGACGACGTCCATCGGTCTCGGGATCGGATATCGAGGATTTTCCGACATTCACAATACTGCGGACCCAACTGCTGTCGAAGGTTTTGCAGCGAACGAGGTGGCGGGCTATTACTGGAAAACTGTCGTCAACAGCTTCTCCTCGCAGACCTCGCGAGCGGAGGAGGTCGAGTATCGAAGACAGATATGGCGCGAGCTGCGCGCCTCGGTCGGATTCCTCAACGAAGGCGATGCGCAGTTGATCCGCCGCAATGGCATCACTGCGGAGCTTTGGGCGGAACCCAGTTTTAACTCCGGCAGGTGGTCGATCGGAGCCGGTTTCGGCGGCTATTCTGCGCTTGATAAGTATCAGCCGGCGCCGGGGCGCCACGTGTCCGGCGTTGTCTCCGCCACCGTGAGCGTTCGGCCGTTTAAGCACTTGGATATTCGGTTCCTTTGGCACCGCATTGTCACGGACTACAGCCGTGATACGGACGTTGTTCTGTGGGGTCTGGGATATCGCTTCTAATGTGGAAGGCCCGCGGCATCATCTGTCGAGGTATTGGTGCAAAGAGCCTCAGATGCAGATTTGGCGTACCCCAACCTGTACCCCGAGCATTTTCGGCGTTCTGCAAACGGTCAAACATTAGACCGACCGCCCCGCCTAACTTTAGTGTGCGGCTCAAGGCGCCTGACAGGCACGGCGCAATAGGGGGCGGCACGTCAGGCCTTGTACGATAACGGAGAACGCGACGACCGCGAACGTCGCAACTACGAGCGCATGCCGCCACGGGAAGCTCTCCGGGATACTGAGTACGAGGGCAAGACCGAGTGCGCCGCGCAAACCTACCCAGACGAGTGCGTGCTGTTGCACAGCCCCGACTCTGTTGCGTCCTTTGGAGAACAGGGCACACACTGGATAGACAGCTGCGGCGCGACCCGCGAGTACCGCCAGGACGGCAGCCGCTGCCGTCAACCACAAGCCTGAGAAATTCTCGTTTCCCTCAGCGAGTCCGATAAGCAGGAAGACGATGGAGTTGGCGACGAATGTAAAGAACTGCCAAGTTGAGCGCACAGCACGATCGCCGGCATCCGAGAAATATCCCCACCGCAGGCCGAGGTTCCCGAGAAGCATCCCTGCGACGAGTGTGGCAAGAACTCCTGAGCCTCCAAAGTGCTCAGCAAGGAGGAATGATCCATACGCCGCGACGGTGGTGAGCGTAACCTCGATCAGGTGGTCATCGGTTCGCCCCATTATCATGAGAACGACGCCAGCCACGATCGCCCCCGCTAGCAATCCTATTACGACGGTCGTCCCCAGCGTGACGGCAACCGCCTGGTATGTCAGCGGCTCTCCGGAAACGAACGCAATCGCAATCGCGAACAAAACCGCCGCCGTCGCGTCGTTGAGAAGACTCTCAGCTTCGATCAGAAGTGCGAGTCGCCCGCGCGCTCCAATCTCCCTCAGCGTCGCGAGAACGGAGACCGGATCCGTGGCCGACATCACGATGCCGAAAAGGAGTCCCGCGGCGATTGGCCAGTGGACAAAGCCGGACATCACGACACCTGTCACAAGCGCGGATAGCACGACGCCAACCGTCGCAAGCAGTGCGACCAAGCTCAGATTGCGTCGGAGGGCGTCCCAGCGCAGTTCGAACGCGGCTTCGAAAATAAGCGGCGGAAGGAGACCGGTATAGACGAGCTCGCGGCTCAAGATTACGGACGGGTGCCAGGGCAGTAACGCCAGCCCGATGCCAGCAATGACCAGTCCGACACTGTAGGGGACGTGCAGTCGGCGCGCGAACACCCCCACAATGCTGGCGATTAGAAGCAGCACCGCCCACTGCGCGATGTTACCGCCCATGGCGACCAACGCGCGATTCGCACACGGAAGACGAGAAGCGAAATCCACGCGCGGGCGCGCCAAGGGAAGATCCCAGAGGGCGCTGATCACTTTGAAGATAAAGGCCATCGTTGAGCATGCGCGGATCCTCGACTGGCGGCCCGACCAGCCAAAGACCTATTGGCCAGAACTCGATCCGGCGCAACACCCGTCCAACATCATAGCGGTCAGCCTGAGGTCTGCAAGGACCTTTAAGTTCGACGGATTCCTCAAGGCGCCCCGCTTCGCGTTGGCGCCTTCAGACCCCGTTCACTCTTTGCGCGCCTCCCTTGGCTGGAACCCGAGAGGCCCAGCGCTACACCCATGCAAGCCTCCCTCAGTTCCTCGGCAATACGCGCAGTCAGCAGGGCTCGGGATACGATCAGGCCGCCCACGCACAACGCGGCAATGGCTTGAGCTTTTTGCCGCCTTAGGCGCTGCGGGCCAGGAGCGGCAGACTCCAATAAGCGGACCATCGCCAGAAATACAGATTCAAAGGCACCTCTAACTGCGGGACCGTTGCGCCGAACGTCCGTCGGCAGCGCGACCATGGGGCATGAGTTTGCGATGTTTTCGAAATGCTGGCGTGACAGATAGGCTTGGATGACTTGCGCGCCGCGATCGGGTGCAGCCAGATCAACCTTTACGCCTTCCCAGCGCGGCCGCCAGTGCGGATCCGTCAGGAAGCAGCTGAGCACTTCCGAGTACAGCGTGCTCTTGGCCCTGAAGTAGTCATAGAATCCGCCGTGCGTCATCCCGACTCCCGCCATGATCTGCTTCACAGACACGTTGTCGAATCCATGTTGATTGAAAAGCCTTCGCGCACTATCGACGATTTTGCGCCGCGGCGCGTCGCGGTGGCCAGCAGGGTAAGTCATTCTAGCTCCTTGGCTTTACCTGGGGAACATTTTCAGGACGAATGCTGGCAATTGGCAAAAAATGATCTTGATCATATGTTCTCTCGATGATGAGATTGGAATCCTTCGCTGGTCGCAGCGCGGGGTAACAACGAATCCAAAACAGAGGCATGGGCAGATGGCAACAAGGCGGCGAGTGATCGCGGGATTGACATTGGGCGCGGGTGTCGCAGTCATCGGCACCGCGAGTGAGCGCGACGCAGTCGCAGAGGAGATCAGTCGGAACATGGAATCAATTCATCAGGAAATCCACTTCAAGGCAGTGCCCGAGCGGGTTTATGCGGCGCTCACCGATGCCGCGCAGTTTCAAGAAATAGTGCTACTTAGCGGTGCAGTAAAGTCCGGCATGCTGAAGGCGACGCAGCCGGCACAGATCAGCCTGGACCCACGCGGAGCTTTCTCGATCTTCGGCGGTTTCGTCACGGGCCGTCAGATTGAGCTGGTTCCCAGTGTCAGGATTGTGCAGGCGTGGCGCCCTGCCGATTGGGAAGCGGGCGTATATTCAATTGCGAGGTTCGCTCTGTCGAAACAGGCAGCCGGAACCCTTCTGGTATTCGAGCAGACCGGCTTTCCCAAAGGCGCCGCGGAACATCTCCCACAGGGTTGGCAGATGAACTACTGGCAGCCACTTGAGAAGTTTCTGGCATAGCGGTAAGTGCGCGAACGCCGGAGCGCCAGGCGCAACCCGAGATGCCGCATCGTCGCCGTCAGCATCTACACGCTGGCCTTCGCCCTGCGCGGTATATTCTCGAAAACGTGTAACGACTACACCCAAGAATCCGATGGACGCATGGTAACTGTGGCTGCGAAGGCACCGCTCAGGATTCGCCCAATGACGCCGACGATCGATCGAATCCCCCCTCGCGGCGCAGGTACGGGAGCTAGGGCCTCTCGATCCGCGACTGCTCGGAAACAGACGGTGGCGGAAGGCCGTTTCCAGTGCTACACCTCGTAGAGGCAGTGCACCGGCATGAAAGTAAGCCATCGATGCGTGGCGAGTCCGCAGGCCCAGTGCAAGGGCTGGACGGTCAAATAGGAGAGACTTGAAATGAAAACGCTGAGTCTGGGCGTCGTCACCGTCTCTATTGCAATGTTCTCTGCGTCGACCGTATCAGCCGCGCCTCAAAATCCCACCATCATCGAACTCTACACTTCACAGGGGTGCAGTTCCTGTCCCCCCGCAGAGGAGCTCATCGAAGGGCTGGCGGGACATCCTGAAGTTCTACCACTGGCATTTCACGTGGATTATTGAGATGACCTCGGCTGGCGTGATCGCTTCTCAATGCGTCAGGCCACGCAGCGACAGCAAGACCTCGCGCGCGCTCTTCGGTTGTCGACGGTTGGTACTCCACAGTTGATCATTGATGGAAGAGACAGTGTATGGGGCGCCGATCGAGAAGGACTGAGCCGAGCGTTGCGGAAGCGGCAGGGTGATGTGCCCTTTGACGCTAAACGAGACAATCAGGACCTCGTAGTGCAAACTCCGCCGCGTGCGGAGAGAGAAATTTACGACGTCTATGTCGTGGCGTACCTTCCGCGCGCCGTCACCCGAATCGCGCGCGGCGAGAACGCTGGGCGAACACTAACGGAAGTGAACATTGTTCGAGACATCCGCCGACTAGGGCAATCGGGAGACAAACCGGCCCAGTGGCGATTGTCTGTTGACTCGTTTCCCAAGGATTCCAGCCGCGCCGTGGTGTTCCTGCAGCGCCTCGGAAGCGGCGCGATCGTCGGCGCCCGAATTCTGGACTTACTAGACGCCACGGCTGCTGACTAGTCTTCGCCGCGCCCGATACCGTGAACCATACGAATGGAGCTCATGGCTCTGAGTTCTCAGACGTTAACCGCGATGGAACGCCGGGGTATCACGAGACCGTTCACGACTGCGTGCTGGCAATATTTGATATCTATTGCCATTGGCGCTATCCTTCCAGAATTGCGAAGGCTATGATTGGAGATCCGCCGTGAGCAGCAGCCTGAATGTTCAATTGACCGATACGTTGCGCAAATACGTCGATGAGCGGGCAAGCGACAGGGATGTTTATGCCACGCCCAGCGAGTACATTCGCGACCTCATTCGCCAGGACATGCAGGACCGCGCCGTGGCGTTAAACGTTCTTGAAGGCTTGCAGGATCTGAAGCAGGGGAAGTTCTCGAAGCATTCGATTCTGGATTTTAAGGTCGACGGTTAAGGTTAGTGCTGCGGCGCAATTATGTTCTGACGGACAGAGCTGCAGCCGATCTTCGCGAAGCGCGTACCTGGTCACGTGCCCGGTGGGGTCAGACGCTCACCGACAAATACTTCGACGACTTGCATGACGGCGCGCAATTCATTGCGCAATCCCGCGCCGCTCTCAAGGAGCGCAACACCCTGGCCGGCGGCACGTCTCTCCTGCTCTATCTTGTCCGCGAGCATTACCTCGTCTACGAGCCGCTGAACGAGCAGGTGATCGCGATTGTTGCGGTGATTCGCGCTGGCCGTGACATACCGGCGATTCTGCAGAAGTGGGCACTGCCTATTCGACAGGAGCTTGCCCAGATTCGCGCGAAGATTGTGCGGGGTGACATTGCGGTGTCCACTAAGACATCCCGCAAAGCGCGCCGCAAGAAGAAATAGCGCGAAGAGGTACCGAGTGCGGGGTTTCTGGGGGATTTGCCGAATTGATTGACTATTCGCAAGACCTAGCCCGTGCGCATACGTAGGATCGCTTCGATATCGATCTCTTCGCCATACAGGTGTAGGTCCTCACTGCCGCTTTCCACAGCAAACATCGCCATCCGATCTGCCAGCTCGTTGCCTTCCGTTCCGACGTGCGCGCTTACGTGGGTTAGTTTCAATTGAGATTCAACGCGGATGTATACGGCGTAGGCAGCCTGTATAATTTCCAGGTTCTTGATGTCTCCGCCGGTTTTGCGCCAGCCTTTCTTTTCCCAACCCGTCGCCCACTTTGACACACAGTTGATTGCATACGTCGAGTCACACAGTATCTGTGCCGTTTGTCCGGCGACGATGCTGGTTTCCGCCATCAACAGCGCTTGGTGCAGCGCGTTCAGCTCCGCCGTGTTATTCGTACCGTTCGGGTTGTAAAGGCCATACCATAATTGCTCGAGCGTGCCGTCGCGATAGACTGCAATGCCTGAGCCCGCAGTGCCGGGATTCGGATCGCAGGCGCCATCGCAGTAGATCTGCAAGCCAGCTGTGGCGGTATGGAGCTTGGTGGGAGCAGGAATACTTCCTTTCGCCGGCGCCGATCTCGTACCTACAGATGCGGGCCTGCCGGCTTTGAAAGCCTGATCCGCCTCTGCCCGGCTGGCGAATGATTTGAACCTTGCTCCGGGAAATTTATCGACCTGTAGCTGGGTGGTGGCCCAGTCGGTGAACACGCCGGTTTTTCGTCCCGCCCACACCACGTAGAACTTCTTTGCCAACTCGATGCCTTACTTCGGATATTGAGGTGAAGAGTTTACACGGCATCGTCAGTGACGCGCATGTGCGGTTCGGGACGTCCTTAACGGCCGCTGGCACGGAAAATCATCACGGTTCTTTCGTGCCATACTGACGTCACCCCGATTTTTCGTAGTCGTTTAGAACTGGAGTATCGTGGGGAGACATTTGGGTGACCAATGACCTACAGGAAAACGGACCTAAGTCGTAGCCCTCACGAGTCGACACTGAGTCACCCGGAAACGCCGCTTCCCGCCTGAAAACTTAGTCCCGGCGCACAGTCGCCTCGGGCCCGATTTGCCATGCTCCGCCGTTCCCCCGCAGGCGAGACCAAATAATGGATGGGTTCTCGGTATCGAGCCGGCTAACGACGTCCGACTGGAAGGCTTGCCTGCGTGCATACACACGCAGAACTCAGGGGCGCGGCTGGCGCGGCGCCGCCTTGTTGATCGGCACTCCCATTTTCTTGTGGGTTCTCATCTTCACACTCATGCGGCTCTTGCGCACCCCCGTGGAAGGGAAGTGGCTCTCCATCGGGATTCTCGTTGGATACGGCGCGATCCTCCTGGTCGGGCTCATCGTCCGCTCCTGGGCGAAGCCTCTTTCCGACGCCGCATTCCTTGGAGAGTGGACCTTTGACTTCTCGCCCCTGGGCATACGCATTCGCCGCCCGAACGTCGATTCGACCACATCGTGGGCCGCGGTTCGGGAGATTGCCTCGAGCGGGGATCACATCTTCATCTGGACTGACTCGATAGCTGCATTACTCGTTCCCATCCGTGACTTGCCCGCGGGTCTCAGCGGTGAACGTGCGCAAACCATCTTGCACGGTCTGAAGAACCAGGTCGGTGCCCAGCCAGGAGTTGTGGACGCGGCAGCTGTCCCAGTCCATGCAGCAATCTATTCGCCAGAGCGGGCGCCGCAAACCCCGCGCACCACCACCCGATCGATGCAGGCACTCGTCCGGTGGTTGACATGGCGGCCGTTCGATGGTCCGGCGTTGAATGCGCCGGACCTCGCCATTGCGCTGGTGTCGGTGTTGTGTTTCGCGTTGGCGATCGGTCTCGACCGAATCGGTGTCGGCTCGAATGCCGAGTTCAGCTACTTCGGCGCACAAGTCCTGGCCTGTAAGGCGCTCGCTCTTCTGGCTCTTGGATGGATCATCTGGCGCGCCACCGACCCGCAGCCTGCATGGCGCGCGATCCTGTTTATCCTGGGAGGGCTGACTCTATTTGCCGTGCCTGCGCGCTGGGGAATCGAACACGTCGACCCGGGGACGGCCAGATGGGTTGCCTCGTGGTTGCTGCTCGCGGTTCAGTTGGTATATCTCGCTCGCGCGCTCAGAGTCGTCTCGGGCCACAGCCAGCAACGCGCGGTGGCGATCTCTCTGGTGGTGCTGCTGGCCGGCAGCAGCTTCATTTCTCGATACCTGAATACGGGACCCCTCTGGTATGTACCCGAGGACGAGGCATCAAATAGCTATGACCGCGACGAGCACGAAGCCGAACGGGTGCTCATGAGTCAGCCCGCACGTATCGATGCGGCGGTCGCATCCATGGCACCGCGATCGGGCGACATGAGCATGTATATGCTGGGCTTTGCGGGCGTAGGAGAGCAGAAGGTATTTGCCGGGGAGATCTCCCTTGCTGCCAGGGTGATCGGCGACCGATATGGGACGCAGCCGCGCACGCTGTTGCTCGTCAACGATCGCCGGGATCTCGAAGCGCACCCTCTGGCTTCGGTTACCGGCCTCAAGTTTGCGTTGGCCGACATCGGTCGGCGCATGGATCGAGAGCGAGACGCGCTCATTCTGGTAATTTCTTCACACGGCTCGAAGGAGCCGGCTATCAGCGTCTCGAACGGGGGTATTCCGCTCAACGATCTGACCGGGAAAGACCTGAAAGAGGCGCTCGATGGGGCCGGGATACGCTGGCGGGTCGTCATTATCTCGGCCTGCCATGCAGGCGCCTTCATCCCATATCTCAGCGATGATCGGTCGATTGTGATCACGGCTGCGGCGGCGGACCGAACTTCTTTCGGCTGCAGCGACGACCGCGACCTCACCAATTTCGGCGAGGCATTCATCCGGGACGCGTTGCCCGAGGCCCCCACAATTCGCGCAGCATTTGAAAAGGCTCGTGACAGCATCGCCGCTCGCGAACACTCTGAAGGGCTAACGCCTTCGATGCCAACAGCATACTTTGGCGCCGCCATGGAGCATAAATTGGAAGTGGCGGGACCCTCTCTTCACGGGACAATCTCGTCCAGCACACCCTAGCCCTCCGCCTAGTTCCGTATTGACCGCTGGCCGGGCAGGGATCGAGTACGCTAGCGCGACGGCCGTATCCCGGAACGAGCGACTTCGGCGCGCCCGGTTTGCTCGGCAGTTGGGACCTGTCGGTACGGATGACGTCGAAATGGTTCGCAAGACTTGAGCCGGCGGCCTCCTCCGCGTGTATGACTTGGCGGGTGCCGACTGGCCAGCTCGTCGCCCGCCGGCAAGATAACGGCCGAGCCTCAATTACAGTTGGCTCGGTGCAAGGGTGACTCGGTGCGGCATCCCCGCAGCCCAAGTCATCGGGTTGCACGTTCTGATCGAAGCGGGCCCTTGAGAATGCAGCGTTGAAGTCCGCGTGCAACGAGCCGCTGATACGATATGTGTTGCCCCATTCAATGCCGGTGCGCGTCGTGGCCCAACTGGGCTGCGTGACGCCCGCGTCCCCGTCGAACACCAGCTCGCTTCTGAGCTTGAGCAGGAACACATCCGACGTGGCGTGCCCGTGCGGTAACGGGTTGCTGGCCAATCCTAGCTCCGCGCTGGTCGCCCGAGTCAACGGCGTCACGGGCGGCGCGTCGGGATTCTCCCCGCTCCGGGTATTCCGGTGCGGACGCCGGCGCAGCGCTTCGGCTTCCCTGAAGCCCCGATCTAGCCGGCCGCCTCCGTTGTCATCGTCTCCACCAGCCGTATTCCCCAATAGGTCAGACGACCGGGCGAATATTCGCGTTCAATCGGAAGAAGTTATTGGGATCGTACTGCTTCTTGATCTGCATCAGCCGCGCCCGGTTGGGGCCGTAGTTATCATCAATGGCCTGCTGATCTGAAATAGTCAGATTAGCGTAAAAACCCGTAGTGAATCGATTCAGCCTGTCCCAAACGGCATGAACCTCGGCGCGCTTCTCCTCGTTCTCGCTCAAATCCTGCCACTCAGCACTGACCTCCATTTGAAAAAGCTCGCGGCGGTGAGCAACTGCGCTTCCGGTAGGATCGACATCGGCGATGGCGCCGCCGTTCAGGCTGAGCGCCATGTTGATTCGTTCCCGCATGATCGCCTCAACAAGTTCTGGTGTCACCTCTCGCACGTGGGCAGTCTTCGCGTACTCCGCGTCATCGGAAAGAGTGGGACCATCGTGTTGGCTCTGAAGCTTTACGTAATCCCGTGCCCGGACGTCGTCGGTACGAGGCTTGGTAGCCACGCGGATAGACTGCAGAGTCTTTTCTCCCATCTGCGGTTCACCCACAAAACAGAAAAGTAGAAGGGGAGCGCGCGCGCCGCTTGCATCGGTGATCATGGCCAAGTCGAGAGACAATTCACGAGGCGCATGCGCACAGACCTCGACGTAGTGCTCCAAGACAGTTCGCAGCTGAGCGGGTGCGTAAGTGAGGTTACCGGCAAAGACCTGAGAACCCACCGAATGCAACCGATATTCGAAAGAGCTGACGATGCCGAAATTGCCGCCTCCGCCGCGTATCGCCCAAAGCAGATCAGGATTTTCCGTAGCGCTGACGCGTAGCAGCTTTGCGTCGGCGGTGATCAGGTCCGCCGAGATCACGTTGTCGCAGGCAAGACCATAGAGCCGCGACAATCTCCCGTACCCACCGCCCAGCGTGAGTCCACCCACCCCAGTATGCGAGACTCTCCCCATGGGGGTAGCAAGGCCGTATTGCTGCGTCTCCCAATCGAGATCACCATTCCAAGCGCCGCCCGCCACCCTGGCGGTCTCGGCAAAGGGATCCACTCGTACGCCGCGCATGGGCGATAGATCGATGACGAGCCCCCCGTCGCATGTCGAGTAACCCGGATAGCTGTGTCCACCCCCGCGTACGGCGACGAGCAGATCTCGCTCACGTGCAAACGCAATGGATCGAGCGATGTCGGCACCGCCCAGGCACTGGATAATGAGTGCCGGACGACGATCGATCATCTTGTTCCAGATCCGGCGTGCGCGATCGTAGTCGGGATCGCTGGCGGTAATGAGGCGGCCGCGAAGACGGCCTGCAAAATCCTTAAGGGCAGCCGCGGGAATCAGGGTCGGTTCACCGGACAACTTTACGCTCGGAGTATCCGCAAATTCCTTCGCCGGGGACTCGGCTCCCCAACCGCGTATACCGACGGCGGGCAACGCCGACAAAGCCCCCCCTAATAGGGTCGTCTTGCAGAAGTCGCGGCGCTTGATATTTAGACCTGCCTTCACTGTGCTCTCCTTCCCGTCGGTGTGTACGACAGCCCAGCTTCCTCATTCGACCCTGGCGATTTGAAGGATGCCTGTCGCTGCGCGATTGCCGCCGTGTGCATCACTCAGGTGACCGGCGGCCATCGCGTGAGCGAGCAGCGTGAGCGAGCAGCGTGAGCTGCTGACTGGACCAAGGCGGGTCTGCGACGCGCTCGAGGCTCAACGCGCCGGCCCTAACTTCTCTGGCGGCAGTAGGGATAGCCCGTGCCTGCTCGTTCTCACCCACCTGCAAATAGGCAAACTCAGTCGTGTGTTGTAGCGACTCAGCTTCTGCATGGCCCCGCTCGAGCGCTCGGATGTAGGCGGTCTCGCGAAGGCTCTTGGAGCTTGTCGCGTCGGCTTTCGCCAACGCGTCATTGCCCGCCACTCGGTCGCCCTCGGTCGACGTGGCGAGAATCTCGTGGGCATGCGTTACTGCCACGCCGCACCATGCATCGCGCAGTCGGCGTCCGCGGTCGCGACCCAAGTCACTTCCCCTTCGGCCTCGTCATGCCAATACGACTGACCGAGCGCGTGATTGAAAGGTGCGCGGGTCTCTATGCGACAGGAGACCTCGAACGCGACGTCGCCAAGCTTCGCGAGGGGTTGACCCTGCTTGGCACCCTGGTCGTGTGCAGACGCTGCGATGCAAAAGCTCACCGTAACCAGGGTCATGAGCACGCGGGGCTGGATTGCCACATGACGCTGGATTGCCACATGACGCTGGATAGCCATTCGACTCCTGTGTCTTCGATCCCTGCGGGCCGCCGACGATCCGAAGCCCGCCATCGGTTACTCCTGGTGCACTGCGCCACCGGTCGACGAGCTTGACGAGACAGGCAAGCATTCTCTCCTGGCAACGCCTGCCGCATCAACAGCACCAGCTCATTCATCCTCGCCTGATCCGTCAGTCGCCCTTCGGTCTCCTAAGCTCGGTCCGGAATCCCTCACACGATCGTCTGGCTCTCGATATCCTTCGGCGCTTTGGTGAGGATCTCCGGGACGTCCCCGACGACCACCGTGTCATCGTGGCGGAAGCCACCCAGACCCCATTCATATATTCCCGGCTCGGCGGAATACACCTCTCGGGTGATCAGCGGCCGCATATTGAACGCCGTATCGATGGGATGTTCATGACAATCGATTCCCATTCCGTGCCCAGTGCGATGGGTGATCAGATCTGCAACGCCGGCGCGCTCAAAAACCTGTCGAGCTGCCCGATCCATCGCGCTGACGGGATTTCCGACGACGGCAGCTGCGCAAGCGGCTTCTGTTGCCATGCGGGCTGCCTCGAAGAGCTGGATCTGTCGAGCCGAGGGTCTGCCGCAGAACCAGGTTCTTTCGTTCTCGATCAGCAGGCCACTGAGTCGAGGCGTCACGATATTGACCAATACATCGCCCTTGTGAATACGAGCCCCGACGGACCGTCCATCTCCATGGGGTGCCGCACTTGCCGGGCCCGACAACGTCCAGCAGCACAGTTGCATTTCTTCTCCTGCAAAGCGCCTGGCTGCCTCCTCGAAAATGAGCGCCTTCATGCTGGCGTCCAGCTCATGAACGAGGCGTCCCGGGGCGATGTTTTCCCGATAACGCTCCTGTGCCCAATCGGAAAGGGCACTCGCCTGGCGCATAACGGCAATTTCCTCCGGGTGTTTTGCATAGCGGAGCTCGCGACATCCCGCTGCCAGGTCAACAAAGGCCACTGACGGAAGAATGCGACTCACGTGATCGAGGTTGGAGTTATCCAGCCCGATGCGACCGCGTTGGACACCGGCCTCGCGCAATCTGTCGGCCACGAGCTCGGCCCACTGAGAAATTTGCGGGATTCTCCGCTCGCGACTCACCGGATACTCCGCATAAAAATGCGCGTCGCTAACCCAAAGTCGACCTGCTTCCGTGCGGAACCGCCAGTGATAGCGAGACAGCTCGTTCAAAACGACGAAGGCATTTCCCTTTCGGGGAACCACACAGAGAATCGGCCTCTCCCACGTCTGCACATCGGTGTCGAAGTTCGTGGCAAACTGAAAAAACGATCCGGTCGTAAAAGCGAGCGCATCCAGCCGCTCGCGGTCCATGAGCTCAGCCATCAGGTTATAGCGGTAGTCGCGAGTCGCCGTGGTCAGCAACGCTGGATGATCATACGCAACGCCAAGTGATGAGTCGTCGGAAATGGCATTCATGATACCTCCATGTGTTCAGCAGCATGTGCAATCTCATGGAACCACACGATGTGATTTGCGGCAAGCACGGCGACAGCCTCGACACCGTGTTCCTGGCACCCCTGCTCTGGCGTATGTGCAAGCGCGCCCGCACCCGCCTGGTAAGCGTGTGTAAGAGCGCGTAAGCGTTTGTCCTTGGTGCGCTCAATCTCCGAACGGCGCTGGGCCAATATCTTGCGTTTCATCCTGGGCAGTCTTAGTCTAGGGGTCACCCAGATAGTCAGGTCGAGTTCGACACCCTGATTGTTGTGCGCCAAGGAACATAGGATGTCAGGCCACGGATTCCCCGGACGGGACACAGGAGATGATGCCAGTCAACAGCCTCGCCGGATGAAATCCTCAAGGATGACAATACGGCGTCAGCGCCAGCTAGACGGGCACAAAAGAACCATCCCAGCCGACTGACCGAACGGAGTGATCCTCGGATAGAGCAACCTGCGTCGTGAGCGGTTGCTTCCGGGAATCCAGGTTTTGGTGTGCCACGAAGGCGTAGCGCACTGTCAAGACGTGAGGATTCGGCAAATGCATGATTCCACGAGCAACGTCGTTTCAGTCAGTCCGTTTCGCTGCCGCATGTGGGATCTCCACGACCGGCTCGAGCAGCACGTTACCGAGGAAAACTGTCGCAGCGAGATTGAGAGCTTCTCGCAACATGGCCAGCTCGTGCCCGTCCTCGGCAGGACGCTATGCGCCGACGCCAATCACGATGTGGAGCTGATTTACGGGGCTCGACGACTGTTCGTCGCGCGACATCTCAATCGTCCACTAGTGGTGGAACTGCGACGCTTCACGGATCGTGAGGCAATCATTGCCATGCACATCGAGAACCGCCATCGGCTCGATGTGAGCCCATATGAACGCGCGCTGAGCTACGCACGCTGGCTACGTTCCGGGCGCTTCGAGTCGCAGGAAGACCTGGCGCGTTCGCTAAAAGTGTCAGCATCCCAGGTCTCACGATTGCTGAAGCTCGCGCGCTTGCCGAGCGTTCTGGTGGGCGCATTCCGTTCCCCGCTCGAAATCTGTGAAGCGTGGGCGCTCGAGCTCGTGGAAGCGTTGGACGATCCGTATCGGCGCTCCTTCATCCTTCAGCGAGCCCGCGCTTTCGGGAAACACGCTGTGCGGCCTAGTGGCACCGAGGTCTTCCGCCAATTGCTGGGCCCGGTCGAGCAGCGTGCGCGGACGATAGTCCGATCGCGTGATGAAGTCGTGCTCGGCGTTGGCGGCAATCCGCTCTTCCGGGTACGTCAACAACGCGGTTCCGTGGCGTTGGTATTTCCCAGCAGCCGTATTTCGGCAGCTTCGCTGGCTCGAATCAGGACAGCCGCGGCAAACATTCTGGAAACGCCTGAGCCGATGGCGGTGCAATCCCGGCCGATCGGCGGGCATCGCGACTCGACGCAGCCCGTCGCGTGAGAGCGAAGCGACCGGGCCACTCCGGCCGAGCGAGCGCCTCATCCGGGGTGAAGCACAGATTACATTCGAAGATCGCCATCACTCGAAGACCAACTTGCAATCAGCGAGTGCCCGAGGCCCGAGGTACCGTTGAAAACGGGGGCTGCGGAACAGCGGCAGCACGTAGTGTCCATATTTCTCGAGGTAGCCCTCTCTGTCGTTAGCCGAAACGTCGATCTCGTTGGCCACCGTCAGCGCGCAGAATGCGTGAATCTGTTCGAACGTGGGCTGAAAGATGGTGGATGAGAACCGGTCGCGATAGCTGGGCTGGTCATCGCGTACCAGCCGCCGCGCGAAGAATGCGCGATCACAGGCGCAGAAGAAATAGACGTGCGCCTCAGCCTGTCCGCCGATGATCCCGGCCACCTCTGCTCTCAGCTCGAGCGTCATCAGCTTCGGCATAAAAGTCTCTGTGCCGTAAACCGCATGATAGAGCCCCGCCCAGCAGACGGCTTCATCTTCGTCCCATGCCTGCAGTTGCTCGAACGTCGCTCGAAAATGCTGGAGGAGATCTCCGGTTGGATGTTCAAGGCCCTCGGCACCCAGAACAGACAGTTGTTGTAGAGCCGCCTCTATGCGATTCATGGTCCATCACCTCGCAGCGCAGATCTTCGAAGCTCTGCCTCGCGTTGTCCATCCGCGGCGGCCGCCAGGCACGAACAAACTCTCTCGATGTCCTTGACGATATAGCAAATCCCCGGTTATACCAGCCCAGCACCTGCGCCGGGCCTCGGGACGCATACACGGGGGCTCTTGGACCAGCGGCAACGCCGCTCCGCAGCGAGGGAGAGCATCTTGATGCGCGAAGTCGACCCATGTTCGCCGATCGCGAACGCTGCACCACCCGGTCGTCGCAATATCGTGCTTCTTCAATCCGGAGACCTGAGGAAGCCCGTATTCTGCGTTCATGCAGCAGATGGGGATGTCGTTCCCTACCTGCAGCTTGCCCGGGAATTGGGCGGCGCGGCGCAAACCTACGGCATCACGTCGCTGGATCTGGATCTGAAAACCCTCCCTCCGGTCTCCGTTCGCGAGTTGGCGGAACAGTACTGCGATCAGGTGCGACAGATTCAACGGCGTGGACCCATTCAGCTGGTCGGTTGGTCCTCCGGCGGTTGGATCGCCTTCGAGATCGCCAACGCATTGCAGCGCTATGGCGAGGCCATCGGCAGCGTGACCCTGCTCGATTCTGCTCCGCCCAAGCCGGACCCGACCTTCGACCTGCCGCCAAGCGTGCTCGCGCTGCGACTCACAACCGACGAGGAGCAGTCGGCCATGTTGTGGTGGCGATTCCTGTGTGTCTGCACCTTCATCGACGCAGAGGCGAGCGGAATTCCTCCTGGTTTTTGGACGCTCAGCGATGCGGCCAGGGGCCGCTTTGTGCTTGAGCATGCTCGCCGCCAGGATCTATTCAAGCCTCGCAACGCGCTACTGCCGGCGACGGATGTTGGCGACATTCTGTACATGTTCAACTTCGTGAACCTCCAGTTCGAGGCTTTCCACGGCTATGAAGCTTCGTACTTCGGTGGAAAACTCAATCTGTTCCTCAGCCTGCGCTGCGGACTGCCCGAAGCGCAAATCCGGCGGCGCATCGACTTCGTGGAGAGCTTCTGGCGCGGCCGGATTACAGGCGAATTGAAGTCACATCACATCGTGGGAGACCACGCGGCGTCGCTATCCCCCCCAGCGGTTCAGGACGTTGCCAAAGTCATTTTGGAATAGGTCAAGTCTCCATGCGATTGAACCGCCACGTGGCTAACAGGATCGACGGAGGAACCAGAAGCAAGAGGACGGCGCCGTCCCGCCATACTCCGAATCTGGCTTGACCTAACAGCGCGCCACGCAGTCCGTCGACGGCATAGGCAGTCGGATCGAGGCGGCTCAGAACGGCTAGCAGCGGCGGCAGGTCATCCAACGGATAAAGCGCCCCGGAAAAGAAAAAAAGCGGCCCGATGAGGAACGTAATAACCACCTGGAACCCCGATGCATCCTTCAGCACCGCCCCAAAGGCCAGACCCCACGATGTGAAGACCACCGCCATCAACACCATGAATACCACCGCAAGCGCGATCCCGCCGACATGCACAGGTCGATAGCCCGCAAGCAGACTGACGAGGATGATGCACGCTCCTTGTAATATTGCGGCACTAGACATACCGAGGATCTGCCCGAGGACGATGCCGAGGCGGGGAACCGGAGCTACCAACAGTGCTCTGGTGAACCCTAACTTACGGTCTGACAGGAGAGACATCGCGGAATAAGCGGCCGCATACAGTACGGTCATCGTCACGATGCCGGGCACGAGGAAGCGGAAGTAGCTGCCCTCCCCGGACGCGCGAAATATCCGATCCATCCCAAAGCCAAGCACGAGCAGGAACAGAGTCGGAGGCAGCAACGAGAGTGCGACTTGAAGCCGCAGTCGCAGATACCGACGCATGTCTCTGAGCCACAGAGCACCGATGGCCCGGATGGCGGGCATTGTCTCTCCTAAGAGCTCATGGGAGGGCGCCCTGCGATCGTGACTTCTCCTCCTCGGAAGCTCACGAGTTGGCGCGCTGCGCCGTTACATCCTCGGTCTCCTGCTCGAGGCATTCGGAGAACTCCATCAGGGTAGGATGGGTGAACAGATTCGACAGGGCGATCTCCAGATTCAGCTCCTGGCGCACTCTCGAGACGACCCGTACCGCAAGCAGCGAGTGCCCGCCCAAATCGAAGAAGTTGTCGCGACGTCCAATCCGCTGCGCTCCCAGAACTCCAGCCCATATCTTCGCCAGAGCC
>FTJL01001898.1_pt3 | contig 28423 bp, 29 predicted proteins | sample 1658551 | NCBI WGS metagenome assembly FTJL01 (sample SAMEA3914835, study PRJEB12502) | metagenome | biome: forest; material: soil | place: Canada | collected 2011-07-03 | depth 0.3 m
GGCGCAGTACCCTGCGCCATGACCATTTCAATCGAGCCGATGGCCAGCCCACAGACCGCCGCGAAGGTCTTGGCTCCCATCAGAGGCCGGAAGCTTGCTCCGCACTCAATTTTTCTCATCAGATCCCTCTCATGCGGACGCGCCAGACTTCGCCTTTCTGGGCTTCGACAAAATAAAGATAGCCGCCGCGCATCACGAGGTTGCTCACCAACTTCCCAGCATCGTCAGGCAGGCGAATCGCACCCAGCGGGCGGGCGTCCGCAGAGAACGCGAGGACTTCGCCGGCGCCCAGATTGGCAGTAAAGAGACGTCCTTGGGCATCTACATAGATGCCGTCCGGACCTACGCCGCCCTGGGTGTTGACGTAGACGTAAGCAACTGCGAGGCCGCCCTTGGCAGCGGGAGAAGGCAACGAGACGACTCGCTTCATGGCGAATTCAGCCACCAGTACATTGCGGCCATCGGGAGTTGCCGCAATTCCATTTGGGAACGCGATTTTGTCATTGACGAGAACGGGAACCTTGGCACCCGGGGGCAGGTAAAAGACGCGACCGTCGCGCTTTACATAGTCAGATCCTTCGGGAGCAGTGAAGAACAGGCCTCCATCCTTGTCGAACGCGAGGTCGTTGAGCCCAGTCAGGGGCTTGCCTGCAAACTGGTCGACGACTACGGTGACGGCGCCGGATTTTGGGTCGAACGTCAGCAGCCCGGAACGGGCTGTGATCCACATCTTGCCGTCGCTCGAAAACTTCGAGCCGTTGGGCGTTGACCCGGATTTACCTCGAACCGCGCACTCGCCCTGATCCGTGATATTGATGATCCGGTCGCCACTCAGATCCAGTATCCACAGGGCCCCATCGGGCGAGACGGAGGCTCCTTCCAGGAACCCTCCGCAAGTGGCGACCTTCTCCGGACGACAATCGCCGCACAGATCCGCTATGGACAGTTCCGCCGCCGAAGCCATGCACGCTGCTGCAAGCAGGATCGCGGCCGAACTGCGGCCGACTGAGCGCAATAACTTGTTCATTGTTGTATTCCGATCGGGCGTCAAGCCGAGACAAGCTGCAGTTTGATCCCGTCAGGATCAGCGAGATTCAAAGCCTTCTTCCTGGCATCGAACGATCCCACTGACGCCCCCATCTTGCCGAGCTGTTCGCTCACCTTCACGCGATCGAACCGGGCGGTTTTGAGCGCGTAGTGTTCAATTCCGGGTTCCTCGCCACTCTTAAGTCCCCGGAACCCGATTCGAGCCCTGCCGTCGCTGATCCAGGCGACACCCTCCTCCTGGGTGGCCGAAAACCCGAACATCTTCAGCCAGAAGGCGCAAGCCTGATCGATGTCCCGAACGCGCAGCATCAGGTGGTCGTAGCCACGACTCTCAATCAGTGGCTTTCCCTCATAGAGCGACGGCAACTTGCCGACGGCGCCCACCGATAAGCTCTCACCACCCTGCGCGCCCGCAACCTGGATCGGAATGTTGTCGACGCCGAGGAAGACGCCCTGGGCGATGTACGGCAATCCTTCCGCCTTGAGTCGCGCCCGCCACGCCGCATCATCGTAAGGTGCCGCGGTGACGCAAAAATGGTCGATGAGCGGACTGGTCTTACCGGTCGAGCCCAACGTGCCGAGCAGACCAATTGCGACGCTCCCGGGATTGAGCGTGATGAAATATCGAAGGCTGGGATTCTTCTCCCCATTCACATTGGCACCGCCGACGAGACGGCTGTAGAACGTCGCGGATTTGATGACGTCGCGCACCGAGATACCAATGTGTCCAATCAACTCCGTGAGCTTCAATGGAAGCTGCATAGGCGTCACGGCCGCAGTCGGCGGCGACTGCGCAATAGCCATTCGTGCGAGCAGCGGCGCGCTCGCCAGGAGCCCCAATCCGCCCAGGACCCGACGGCGCGAATATTGCTGCGAAACCGTAAACCTGCTCTCAGGGGTGTCCTTGGTCATAACTTCCACCTTTGATTTTTTCGAATCGTTAACGCATTCTGCGCGGCCACAACCGCTCCAACTCACAGTGATCTGCAAGTGAACTTAAGCGAGCCCACCTCAGTTTCCGAGCCCGACGCTACACAGCCTTTTCCGCAAGCTGGTCGCGAACGGCTGGTCGTCGTCCCCCCGATAGCCACACTGGGGACTGCAATTCCCAACACGGAGCAGCAGCTGCTGGATAGCCTCGAGCCAGGCAAGGTATTCATGCTGGGAGATAACCCCCTGCTGCCCAGAATGCCGCAAGCTCCCCGTCTGCTGGATTTCTTCCGGTTGCGCTTCACCCCGATCACCCGGAACCACCTGCTGCAGAGCGCGAAACTGGCGCTCAGCGCCGGCCAGGACGAAAAGATTGTCATGGCCTGTTTGCTGCACGATATTTCCAACGGCGCCCTGCTGCGCAGCGACCATGGCTACTGGGGAGCACAGCTGGTGGCTCCCTATGTGAGCGAGGAAATCGCCTGGGCGATACAACATCATCAGGCGCTGAGATACTTTTCGGACGAAAGCGTGGGATACCGGTATCCCGAGGCCTACGAGCGCTTTTTCGGCTCTGACTACGTGCCTCCGGAGTATCTGCAGGCGGCTCACGCAGCAGCCCGTAAACATCGCTGGTACATGACCTCGCGTCTCGTAACGATCTACGATGTCTACTCATTCTCAGACTCCGTGCAAATCGATCCGGCGGAGTTCACCGACGTGATCGGCCGAAATTTCGCCGAACCCAAGGAAGGGCTCGGATTTGACGGCTCCCCCAGCGCACATATGTGGCGCACCATGATCTGGCCCAACAATTTCCTTTGAACGCCCGTGCTTCAAGCATCGAGTACCCTAGCAGTGCTAGGTCCGTTATAGCCTAGCGGTGCTAGTCTGGACAACTTTTTTGAGGAAACGGGATGACCCTGATCGCCGACCGCATCGTCGACGTCGCGCTGGATCTTCTTAATAAAGAAGGGCTCAGCAAGCTTTCGACCCGCCGACTGGCCAAAGTACTGGACATGCAGGGACCCTCGCTCTACCACCATTTCCGCAACAAGGCCGAATTGCTGGGGCATATGGCCGCCGTGATGCTGCATCGCACCATCGCGCCCCTCGATCAGGATGTCGGGTGGGATACCTGGCTGCGAACAATGGCTCATGCCACGCGCGCCATGACCCTTGGCTGCCGCGATGGCGCGCAGCTACTGGCAATGTCCTACCCGACGGAAGAAATGCAGAAGGAACTGCTGCCGAAGGTGGCTCAACCCTTGCTTGCCGCAGGATTCTCGCCCCGGGTGGCGAATGAGACGAGCGCCTTCGTTGCGGCCTTCGTCATCGGCTGGACCATCAACGAGCAAAATGAACGCATCCGCGACTACATGGGCAACGTCATGGACACCTCAGAGGCGTTCTCCAATGGAGTGGAGACTCTCGTGATCGGAATTTCGGTACGCACGGGTAAGCCACTCTCCATCAGCGGCAACGGGAAGACCCGGTAATTCCATGAAAATAGCAATCATCGGCGCCGGCGCAATCGGCGGCTACCTCGGTGTCAGGCTGGCGCTCGCAGGAGTGGATGTCACCCTCATCGCGCGCGGACCGAACCTGAATGCCATCAAGGCATCGGGAATGAGACTCGTACTCGAAGATGGTTCAGAGCTGCACGCACCGACTCTGCGAGCGACCGAGAATCTCAGCGAGGCCGGCACGCACGATGTCATCCTGCTCACGGTCAAGGCGCATCAGGTCACGCAAATCGCTCCGGACATTCATCTTCTGTGCCACGCCGACACGGCGATCGTGACCATGCAGAACGGCATACCCTGGTGGTACTTCCATAAGATGCCGGGACCGTATGAAAATACCTCTGTCCCCTCCTCCGATCCGGGAGGCATCATCGGCAAGCACATCGACCCGGCGCGCGTCATCGGGAGTGTGGTTTATCCGGCCGCTATATTGACCAGTCCGGGCGTCGTCAAGGTCATCGAAGGCAATCGCTTCGCGTTGGGCGAACTGGACGGCACGACAACTCCCAGAATCAGCGCGCTCGCCGACGCTTTTGCCAAGGCCGGTTTCAAGGCACCCATATTGGCGGATATCCGCAGCGAAATCTGGCTCAAGTTGTGGGGTAACCTTACTTTCAACCCCATCAGCGCACTCACGCATGCGACGCTCGTCGACATTTGCCAGTTTCCCCTGACCCGCGACTTGTCGGCCCAGATGATGCGCGAAGCCGAAGCAATCGCCGGGAAACTGGGTGTTACCTTCAGGGTGAGTGTTGAACGACGAATTGCGGGAGCCGAGCGAGTTGGGGCTCACAAGACCTCGATGCTCCAGGATATAGAGCAGGGCCGGCCGATAGAACTCGAGGCGCTGGTGGGGTCTGTCGTTGAACTGGGAGTGCTTACGGAAACGCCCACTCCGTACATCAGTGCTGTATTCGCGTGCGCAAGCCTGCTTGCAAAGACGCTGAACGCACATCGGGGACGGCTGCAGATTCAGGGCTGACCAGCGCTTTTCAACCGAACCGGACACGAGCAAATGACTTCGCCAAACTTAGCGCATACAGTCCGTGACCTGTTGTCGGCCGGCGATGAGCACGCTCGTGCCATCAGCACGCCGGGTGCAATTCCCTTGACCTACGGCGGCCTGCGCTCGCTGGTCAGCCGCATCGGATCGGTGCTGAACTCGAATGGCATCGGGCGAAATGACCGCGTCGCCATCGTTCTTGGGAACGGGCCCGAGGCGGCCACCGCGTTCTTGGCGACTGCCAGCGCCGCCACGGCCGCGCCCCTGAATCCGGCCTATCGTGCCGAGGAATTCAAGTTCTACCTCGCCGATTTGCAACCCAGGATCCTGATCGTCGATCGATCCCTGGATTCACCGGCCGTGCAGGTCGCCATCGCGCTGGGGATTCCCGTGGTGTACCTGGAGTCCACGCCAGACGCCGGGGCGGGAAGCTTTACGCTAACCTTTCCGCCGGAACGCAACGTCGGCTCGCCGGTGCGCAATTCTCCCGGAGCCGATGATATCTCTCCCGGAGCCGATGATATCGCCCTGGTCCTCCACACCTCCGGTACCACGTCTCGACCCAAGATTGTGCCGCTGACGCAGCGTAACGTCGTGACGTCGGCCCGAAACGTGCGAACCAGCACAGCGCTTGGCGCTTCGGATCGTGGTCTGAATATCATGCCGCTCTTCCATATCCACGGCCTGATCGCCGGGGTTCTTGCGCCACTCTCAGCAGGCGGGGAGGTTTGTTGTACGAGCGGCTTCAATGCGCTGAAGTTCTTTGCCTGGATGCAGGAGATGCATCCTACGTGGTACACGGCCGTGCCAACCATGCATCAGGCCATCGTGGCACGCGCGCCTAAGAACTTGCAGATCATCGCTGCAAATCCACTGCGATTCATCCGCTCCTCTTCAGCATCGCTCGCTCCGCAAATCATTCGCGAACTCGAGTCCACTTTCCACGCTCCCGTGATCGAAGCGTATGGCATGACGGAAGCGGCTCATCAAATGACCTGCAATCCGCTGCCGCCCGGCGTGAGGAAGCCGGGGACTGTCGGCATCGCAGCCGGACCTGAGGTCGCCGTAATCGACGCCAACGCTGAGATAGTTCCGCTGGGGATGAGCGGTGAGGTTGCCATTCGCGGCGAGAACGTCATCAGCGGATACGAGAACAATCCGCAAGCCAACGATGAGGCTTTCTCCAAGGGTTGGTTCCGGACGGGTGACCAGGGGATCATGGATGCGGCCGGCTACCTCACCATCACGGGAAGGTTGAAAGAGATCATCAATCGGGGCGGTGAAAAGATTTCTCCGCGGGAGATCGATGAAATTCTCCTGGATCATCCGGGCATCGCTCAATGCGTCACCTTTGGCGTGCCGCACGAGAAGCTGGGCGAGACCGTCGCGGCTGCGGTCATTCTCAAGGAATCCATCACGATTTCGGAAGGCGATTTGCGCGACTTCGTCGCCTCACGAGTGGCGCCCTTCAAAGTACCCAGCCGCATTCTGATCCTGGCAGACATCCCCAAAGGACCCACCGGCAAGGTTCAGCGAATCGGGCTGGCCGCGAAGCTGGGCTTGACCTGACGCCATCTGCCCGCGCAGCGCCCGACGCGAATTGAGCGAGACCGCGCCGAAATCTGAAACCAGTTCACGATATTATACGCTAGTATGAGTCCTTGCTTTGTTGCGGAGTGAGCCATGAGTGCATTCAAGGATCTGCGCGGGAAGACGGCCGTCGTTACCGGCGGTGCGTCCGGGATGGGGAAAGGCATCGCTAAGCAGCTGATCGCCGCCGGAATGCAGGTTGTCATCGCTGACATCGAGGACGCCGCCCTTCAGAGGAGCGCCGCTGAAATGGGTGCTGTAGGGATCCGGACGGACGTCAGTGATTACGACAGCGTCCGCGCGCTGGCCGACGCAGTGTGTAGGCAATTCGGGACCGTACACGTGGTCTGCAATAACGCGGGAGTCGGACCCCTGGGCAGAATTGCCGAACTGACCATCGAGGATTGGCGATGGATGATTGGCGTCAATCTGTGGGGCGTCATTCACGGCGTGAATGCATTCCTACCCATTCTCCGTGGAAATTCCGATGGCGGCCATATCGTCAATACGGCCTCAGTCGGCGGGTTGATCACGATGCCGGGATTGGGCGCTTATGCGGTCGCGAAGTATGGGGTGGTCGCCCTCTCGGAAACCCTGGCGCAGGAACTGGCGGAGGAGTCTTCACGGGTGGGCGTCACCGTGCTCTGTCCCGGTCCCACTCGAACGAATATCAAAACAAGCAGCCGCAATCGCCCGCGATCGGACACTGGCGGCGCGCTCACTGACATTGATTTTGAGAAAACGGAATTCGGTGCCAACGAACGCTGGCTGCAGCCCGAAGAGGTCGGGAGAATCGTCGTATGCGCCATCGCCCGTGGCGATCTGTACGCGTTCACGCACCCTGAACAGCTGACGCACTTCGAACGAAGATTCGAAACCATCATGCAGGCGTCCAAGGTGGACTACGGGCGCACCTAACCGCGGGGCAATCGAGAGTTGCGGAGAGGTTGGCCCTCTCACGCTGCTCAAGAGTCGGTGGAGGCTCGCTGAGTTCGTTTTGCCGTCGAACTACGGGTAGACGCTGGCGGCCGGGCTACGGTACGCGCTGGAATCGCTTCGCCTGCCTCCGTGTAGGCGGGTGCGCCCAAGCCGTTCATCAGCAGATGCACGATCCACTTCGAGGCCAACCCCTCATCGACATCCGCCTCGCTACCGTAAAATCTCCCGACGCGTTCGGCGTAAACGAGAGAAAACACCTGCGCGCCGAGAATGCAATTGATGCGCCAATCCAGCTCCGCCAAGGTCAATTCAGGACAGGCGCGACGCATCAAGGCTAAAAACAGTTTAATCGATTCTTCAAAAATCCGATTCAGCTCGGTGACGACGTCCTTGGAGGGATCCATCAGCGCCCGGCCGTACAGCGCGTAAAAGCGCTTCCGGTCTGCCGCGGTCTCGTTTCCCCGCCCTCCCTCGAGGTCGGTCGCGGAGCCGACATAGAACGAAGGCTCAATGAGTGCGCGCAGGACCTCCTCCACATCCGGCGCCGTGCCATCGCCGACCCTCGCCTCAATGGCGCGCAGTCGACTTAGGTGCACATCCCTGAGCTGTGCAAATCGCTGTTCGAACAGGTAGCTGAACAGCTCGCGCTTGCTGCCCCAGTAGTGCTGCAGGGTGCCCAGGTTCACCCGGGCGCGCTTGGTGATGGCCCGAATCGTGGTGCCTTCGTAGCCATGCTTGCCGAAAATCTCCTCCGCGGCGCTGAGGAACTTGGCCATCGTCTTTTTGGCCAGGCTGGTGGCTTTGGCCCGGGTGCGTGCCGACATGTGAAAGCCCAAAGATTAGACTAAGTCTTCGTCAAGTCTACACGACTTCAGGCAACCCATTGAAGCGGATGGTCAATTCAAGCCTTCCGCGCCACTGCGCAGCCGCGGAGTTTTCCGGCCTCAAGGCATTGACAGGCTTGCGCAAAGTTTATACTTTTGTATAACCACGGGCCGCAACGGCGCGCCGGGCAAGGGGGAATATTCAAATGGCTCGACTGGATCGCAGCGCCGGATTGTCTACGCAACGCCTGCAGATGCTCACCTCGGCGATCGAAGGGGATATTCAAAAACGGCGTTACTTCGGTGCGGTGATCGCCGTCGCGCGCGGCGGCCAAGTGGGGCTCTTCGAGTCCTTCGGGCACGCCGATCCGCAAGGGCGGCGAGCCCTTGCGAAGGACTCGGTCTTCAGCCTGTTTTCGGTCACCAAAGCCTTCACGAACGCTCTCGTCTACCGCGCGATCGAGCGCGGCGAACTGGCATTGACCACCAAGGTCGCGGCGATCATTCCCGAGTTTGGCGGTGGCCTTCGACAAAACATCACCTTCTATCATCTGTTGACGCACAGCTCCGGACTTCCCGCAGTCTTCTCCCCGCGTCCCGGGATGTGCATCGACTCCCTCAAGGAGATTATCGAGGCGATCTGTGCCAACGTGCATTGCGAGAGCGCCCCCGGGGAGCGAGTGACCTATTCACCCATGGCGGCGCACGCACTCATGGGTGAGGCCGTCAGCCGCGTGGATGCCAGGAAACGCAGCTACCGGCAGCTGGTCACCGAGGAGATCTTCGAACCGTTGAAGATGAAGAGCACCTCGATGGGCGTGCGGCGTGATCTGCAGGAGCGCCACATCGTCCCGCATTTCATCGGTGCGATGCCCATTCAACATCTGGGACACAGCAATCTGGGGCCCAACGGCGCCTTCGAGGAAGAAGACGCGGAAATGCCCTGGGTCGGCGCCATCTCGACGGTTCCCGACTTGCTGCGATACACGGAGATGTTGCGCCAGGGAGGAGCACTGGAGGGCGCGAGCATATTGAGTCCAGCGATGCTGGACCAGGCGACGCTGAATCGAACCGGAGACCGTCCGAATGAGCTCTACAAACAACTCGCCTTGTCGCGCGGTTGGGAGCCCTACCCGGCCTACATTGGCCTGGGCTTTTCTTTGCGGGGGGAGGCAGTCTGTCACCATCAGTTCGGCACCCTGACCTCACCTCGCACCTTCGGCCACGCCGGCGCAGGGAGCACCCTGTTCTGGGTGGACCCGCTCCGGGATGTGACGTTCGTCTGCCTTACGGCGGGGGTGATGGACGAGGCCGACAACGTCGAGCGCTTTCAGCGCCTGTCTGATCTGGCCGTCGCCGCTGCGGAGTAAATCTCATGATCAACCGCAGACGATTCCTGCAGGCCGGCGCCGCGACCACCTTGGGTGGGGCACTATTGAGCACTGCGAGCGCGACGGCCCCTTTCAATCAGGCACCCAGCGGAACTGGGCAAACGCTCCGGTACTACGTGGCCGTCTTTGATCGGCGGTTCCCGGAAGCCGTGCACTTCGCAAAAGCCGCGTCTGCATACCGGATCGAAACCCGTGAAATCGACGGCGATGTGACCGATCTGTGGTACTCCGACCTGCATCCGCGCTGGAAGCAACAGGCGGTTCCCATCGCGGGGTTGACAACCTACGGGCCTCTCTTCTGTCTGGAGCGATTGGCCTGGGATCACGGTATGCGTGTTGTGTATCAGGGCTCGCATCAGGTGACATCGGACGGAAAGCTGGAGCACCTGGTTTCGGGCGCCGTCGAACATGCGCTATCCGAACCGGCGTGGCTGAGTGGCCAATCGCCCTGGCCTGCGGATATTGCCTCATTGATTGCACGCGTCCCCCAGCCTTCGAGCCGCTATCCATTGCCACAGGCCGCTCGCACCCCGCAAAGCCGCAATCTCACCGCGGGTGCGACGTCGTCGAAGAGGTCTCCTGCGCCGCAACCCCTCTATTCATGGGTGATCGCACGACCCCGTGCGGGATGACGCGGACTCACCAGCTCGCGTGAATCTGCGCGTTGGCCACATTTTTGGAGAGAACGAATGAGAACTCCGCCGGGCGTCAGTCCCGAGGATTTTGCCGAAGCCCTGCAGCAATTCGAGCAGGCACTGGGTAAAGAGTGGGTCTATAGCAGCGAGGAGGATGTCGACCTGTACAAGGACGCGTTCTCCCCGTTTCAGGGCGAACCGGAAGAGCGGATCGCCTCAGCGGCAGTGGCTCCCGATTCCGTCGAGCAGGTTCAGCAGGTCGTGCGGATCGCCAATCGCTACAAGATCCCGATCTATCCGGTCTCCACGGGACGAAATCTGGGCTATGGCGGCTCCGCACCGGCCTACTCCGGCAGCGTCGTCGTGGATCTGAAACGGATGAATCGCATCCTCGAGGTCAACGAAGACAACGCCTACGCGCTGGTCGAGCCCGGAGTGAGCTATTTCGATCTGTATCGCCACATCCAGGAACGAGGGCTCAAACTGTGGATCGACGTCCCCGATCCGGGTTGGGGCAGCCCCATGGGCAACGCGCTAGACCGCGGTGGCGGCTACACCCGTCCGCAGTTCCGAAATCATTTCGATGCGCACTGCGGCATGGAAGTGGTGCTTCCCAATGGAGAACTGCTCAGGACCGGCATGGGAGCAATGCCCGGGTCCCAGACCTGGCAGCAATATAAATCCGGCTACGGACCCTGGATCGACGGCCTGTTCTCCCAGTCCAACTTCGGCATCGTCACCAAAATGGGCTTTTGGTTGATGCCGGAACCGGAGGCGTATCTGTCCGGCGAGGTGTTGGCCGCCAAGCGCGACGATCTGCATCAGTTGGTGAAGGTGTTGAACTACGTCGAAAATAGCGGCGTCATGAATGGATTGCCTGACACCGGCAGTCCCCTGCTGGGGATCATCTCGATCGCCGAACAGTCGCGCATGTTGGCGGTCGACTCCCCACCCGCGCCGGTTGATCCGCAGCTGGCTGCCTTGCGCGACAAGGCCGAAGCCGGTGATCACGCAGGCCTGGAGGCGTATGGAGCGAAACATGGGCTGGCCTACTGGAGTTTTACACTGAAGTTCTATGGGCCGGCCAAGGCTATCCCGGCGCTCTGGGAGTATTGCAAAGAGAAGTTCTCGGTCATTCCGGGCGTGCGCTTCAAAGAGGGCAACCTCATCCGCTTCCCCTTGAAAGAGCGCCCGACGGATCCGGCACATTGGCCGGAGTTCGGAATTCCCAGCCTGAACCTGTTTTCCATTGGCGCCCGGTCAAGCACCAATCCGACACCGTCGCACGGCCACATCTGGTTCTCACCGATCATTCCGCGCACCGCGCAGGCCATCTTCGATGCGAACGAGCTCTTTGCGGCGGCCGCGCGCGAGTTCAACCTGCCGATGCTGCGTTTCTCCCTGCCCGCGTGCTATTGGGAGCGCGCCTTCATTTTCATCTTTGCATTTCCCATCACGACCGATGTCGAAACGAATCGCAAGAACCGCGCCTCCTTCCACCGCCTGATCGAGATGGCCGCGCAAAAAGGCTGGGGAGAATACCGCACGGCGCCGGCGTTCCAGGACGCGATCATGAACGCCTATGCCTTCAATAACCACGCATTGCGGCGCTTCCACGAGACCGTAAAAGATGCCGTGGATCCGAACGGAATTCTCTCCGCCGGTCGTTACGGCATCTGGCCAAAGCACCTGAGAAAAGCAACATGAAGCGAGCGTGCACCCTCCTGATTGTGCTCACCGCAACGCTCCTCGGGGCACGCCCGAGTTGGGGCGATGCGCCCGCCGCTTCGGCCTGGAATACCGAAACGGTTACCAAGACGGCCGGACAGCCGGACGGCTATGTGCAGTTCCAGAATCGATGCGCCATCTGCCATGGTCACGGCCCGGCGCACCCGGGCACGCGGGCCCTGGCAGCGAAATACAAAGGTGCATTACCGGCAGCCCTTGAGGACCGCAAGGACCTGACAGCCGACCTGATCACATTCACGGTCCGGCACGGCGTCACCGTGATGCCACCCGTGCGCAAGACCGAACTGAGCGACTCGGATCTGCAGGCGATCGTCGGCTATCTCATGAAATCACACTAGCCGCTGGCGAGCGCGGGCGGATGACTTTGCGTTCCCTTTTTTTGGAGCTGGCATGGCAAACGATATCCCCCAAGCGACTGGAAAGTCCTCTCTCCAGGCTGACCGCCTGGCACGTCTGAAGTCGGCAATGCTGGAGGACATCGAGGCAGGTCGATGCTTCGGGGGTGTTCTTGCGGTCGCCCAACGCGGCGAACTCGGTTGGTTCGAAGCCGTTGGATACGCCGACTCCGCTCGCACCCGGCCCGTCAGAACCGATTCTGTTTTCAGCCTGTTTTCGGTGTCGAAGGCCTTCACCAACGTTCTCGTGTTTCAATCGATCGAACAAGGTCGCCTGGCTCTGACGACACGCGTCACCGAGGTGATCCCGCAATTCGCGGGCGGACTGCGCGAGAAGCTCACGATTTTCGACTTGCTGACGCACACGTCAGGGATGCCCAGCGTCTACTCCCCCCGGCCGGGCATGTGTATTGATCGTCTGTCCGAGATCATCACTGCGATCTGCGAAAACGTGCACGCCGTCGAGCCGGCAGGCAGGCGCGTTGACTACTCACCGATGGTCAATCATGCGTTGATGGGAGAGATGGTCAGGCGAACCGATCCCCAGAAGCGCTCTTATCGCGCCATCGTCGAGGAGGAGATTCTCAGGCCGCTTCGCATGAAGGACACCTCCGTTGGACTGCGACCCGACCTGAAGTCGCGCCACCTGGTTCCCGACTTCCGCGGCAACGCTGCGATCAACCATCTCGGTCACAGCAACCTCGGTCCAAACGGCGCCTTTGAGGAGCCCGATGCAGAGATGCCCTGGGTTGGCATCGCCTCGACTCCAGCCGATATGTTCAGGTTCGCAGAGATGCTCCGCCGCGGCGGCGAGCTTGAGGGGACACGTATTCTCGGGCCCCGGATTCTGCAGCTCGCACGACACAATTGGACGGGCGACAAGGCAAACGAGGTCTATCGGCGCCTGGCGACCGATCGCGGTTGGACGGTGATGCCCGCGTATCTGGGGCTTGGTTTTTCCCTTCGTGGGGAGTGTATTGGACACAACTTGTTCGGCACCCTCACCTCACCGCGGACCTTCGGAAATTACGGCGCCGGCACGACCTTGATGTGGGTCGATCCGGAACTGGAGATGACCTTCGTCGGGCTGTGCACCGGCGTCTTGAGCTCGGGAGACAACATCGATCGTTGGCAGCGCCTGTGTGACATTGCCGTGTCCGCAGCCGTCTGAGCGACTTGCGCTTATTGAAGAGGTAATCATGAAGTCTGCCGAACTTTTCTGCGTCCAGGACTACGGGGTCGTCGTGACCGGTGGCGCCAGCGGTATCGGATTGGGATATGTGGAGGCGTTGGCCGCCAATGGCGCCCGAGTGACGCTCCTCGACAGGGATCCCAAAAGAGTCGATGAGGAAACGCAACGACTTCGGACCGCCGGGTTGAACGTGAGCGGGCAAGTGATCGACGTGACCGACCACGCCTCTTTGGATGCAGCCATCGCCACCGCGGCACGTACCTACGGACGTCTGGACGTCGTGTTCGCGAATGCCGGCATAGACTCGGGCGCGGGATTCGTCGGCGGATGGTCCGGAGACCAGCGTCCCCGCGTTCCTGAGGGTGCGCTGGAGAACTACAGCGATCAACGCTGGAACCAGGTCATTGAGATCAACTTGAATGGTGCCTTTGCGACCGTACGAGCGGCGGCAAGCCACATGAAGCCGCAAAGCTCCGGACGCATCATCCTAACCACCTCTCTCGCCTCGACCCGGGTTGAACCGGCCATCGGTGCGGCGTACATGGCCGCGAAGGCAGGGGCTGCGCACTTTATGCGCTGCGCTGCCCTGGAGCTGGCGGCCTTCAATATTACGGTCAATGCCATCGCGCCCGGGCTTTTTGTCACCAACATCGGCGGTGGTCATGCGCATGACCCTCAGGTGCAAAAGGCCTTCGCACGCATGATCCCCATGCACCGCGTCGGCTTTCCGCCCGATATGTATGGATTGGCTTTGTTCCTGGCCTCACCCGCCTCGGCCTATGTCACCGGCCAGGAAATCGTGATCGATGGGGGATTTGGCTTAGGGCCCGCCGACTAATAGTGCCTGCACGAACGGCACAGCCGGCGTCAGGTCGGACAGCGGTCGCGACCCCAAGCGGACAAGCGGGAGAGTAGGGGCATGTCAGGTCAAGGTGCCTGGATCATTCAAAAGCCTTCCGTCGGACGCTACACACGGGACGTGCTGCGCCTCGAGGAGCGTCCTCTCCCGAAAACGCCCGAGGGTTCCGTTCTGGTTCGTGCGGTGTACCTGTCATTGGACCCTTCAAACTTGATGTGGCTCAAATTGCTTCCGGGATGGATGGAGGACGTGAGAGTTGGTGATGTCATGCGCGGGCCGGCCGTCGGCGTCGTTGAACACTCCGAGCACCAAGACTTTGAGCGCGGCGATCTGGTTGTCGGGGCCCTGGAGTGGCGTATGCACTCAATCATCTCGGCATCCGCTCTAACTCGCATCCGCCCCCTACCCCACACGCCGATTGAGGCTTATCTGTCGATCCTCTCTCACGTGGGCCGCGCGGCACTCATCGGGATCAAGCTCATCGGTCGGGCGCGCGCCGGTGAGACTGTCCTGGTATCCGCCGCCGCCGGCGCGACCGGCTCGCTGGCCTGTCAGATTGCCCTGCACTATGGATGCCGGGTGGTCGGGATTGCAGGCGGTTCTGCCAAGTGTTCCGTGTTAAGCAGTCAGTTGGGAGTGCACCAAACGATCGACTATCGCAGTGAAACCTTGGAAACCGGCCTACGGCGGACCGTCCCGGATGGGGTCGACGTCTTCTTTGACAACGTTGGCGGCGAGACGCTCGATGCTGCGCTGCTGCATTTGAAAGTGGGTGCGCGGGTCGCCATCTGTGGCGCGATTTCGCAATATGCAAACGCCACCGCCACCGAAAACTATCGTTGCGGCAATCTCTTGCAACTGCTGATGAAGCGCGCCAGCATACAAGGCTTCGTGGTACCCGATTTCTCAACCCGGTATGACGAATTGGACCACGAGTTGCACGGCCTGCTGCGGTACGGGGCCATCGCTTCGCGCACGCACGTACTGGAGGGCCTGGAAGCGGCGGCGGCCGGCCTGGAATTGCTCCTGTCCGGCGGTAACCATGGCAAGCTCCTGGTGCGCGTATCGGATCCGGACGCGCGGGATTAGGCGTTGAAGGTCCCCTGTGCCCGCATGCGTTTAGCTTACAGCGAGCCTATTTCCCAGGCGCGGGCGCGGGCGCGGGCGTCGGCTTTGCGCCTTCGCGCTGCTCCGCGGCCGCATGACCCTTCTGGGTGCTCGGCAGATTTTCATTCAAATTGGGAAGGCACTCGACCTCCGGAACGTCGGAGTTATCGACCCGCAGCCACCGCTTGGTGCTACGCCATTCTCCCTTCCAGTTCTTCGGATCCGTCATGACGTACTGAATCTCAAGCGTCATTCCCTTGTCCAGCAGCCGCAGCCGCTCCGTGATCTCGAACTGGTCGCTGGTCGGAAACCCCGAGTCAATCCAATGCTGGTTGGGCTCGAGGTATTTTGTGTTCACCACCAGAGTGTCCCCCTCCCAGTGTCCGATTGACTCGCCGTTATAGGTGGAGATCGCCAGATCCGGGTCAGTGTGCGGGCGGCCATCCAGATAAATGATCCTCAGGCTGTTGGTAAATCCAAAGATCATGTGAATCGACGTCGGCAGCTGGATCATGTTGATCGGCCAGACGCGTGTCATGATCATCGGCATCCCGGCCGGAAAGCACTCACCTATGCTATCCCGATACGACTTCCCCGCCTTCATGGCCGCGGCCGACTCACGCAACGCCTGTTGTCCACCCTCGTAAAACTCAGGGTACGGAGGCCCGAACATGAAATCCATGAATGTCTTACGCAAGTCGACGAACCAGGTTCCCGTCAGGTTGAAAGGGGCCCTGGGCCGTGCCTTGGATAGATTCTGTGGTGCCAGCGCGCCCCAATAGCCGTCATGCTTGTGGGAAAGCTCGTCGATCTGCGCGGGACCTAAACCACCACCCGGTATCTGCTGTGCGTGCGCAGCCAGGGTGCCCAGGGACACATAGATGATCGCGAACCAGGAGAACTTACCAACGCCCACATAGTTCATTCGAAACCTCATTCGGGCTTATTGTTCCTGCCCGTGCCTGCAGTTGCTCTTAGGACGCCGGCGCACCCAGCGAGCGCCCGTCCGCAAGCGTAATACCGACGTACAAACCGCCTGGCGCCCCATCACGCAGCGGCTTCACGGCCACCGTCACTTTGTCACCCAGCTTGAGCGTCGTGCGCTTCCATCCTTCGCGAATCAGATTGTTCGGGCTTCCCATCTCCACGGCCCAGACGTGAACGGTTCCACTGGAGTCGGCCACGTCGACTTTGAAACTGGCATGGGGGTTTTCCCAGTTGAACTGCGACACCACACCCGTGATGGTGACCTGCTTACTGATCTCGAACATCGCTCCGGAATGGTGTACGTAGCCCGGTACGGAGGTGAGAATCGACGCGGCGGTGGCCAGCGCGATGTGGATTTTTTTCATAGTCGAAAGCTCCTGCGCTTGCTTTTTTTGCGAAATTCCGCCATCAATTTCCCTTCGGAACATTGATCGGTCCCCCGCCGGCGCGCGTCGGGTCCCCCAGCACGGTGCCGTCGGGCAATCGCACGCTAATGAACAGGCCGCCCTTGGTTCCGTCCCGCAAAGGGTTCAAAACCAATATGACTTTGTCACCCACCTTTAATGCGGTCGACTTCCAACCCTGGCGCTTTAAATTGTTTGGGCTGTTCAATTCGACGATCCAAACGCCGGGATTCGGTTTATCGTTTTCCACGACCATGTGTATGAAAGCGTGGGGGTTGGTCCATTGGAACTCACGAACCGTACCCTCGAGCGACAGTTGTCGCGACTGATCGAACATCGCAAAGGAATGGTGGGCCGCCGCCGAACCACACATGAACAGCAGGATGCTCAAGCCGATCCAGAGTGGGCCTGATCTGCAGAGGCTGCGCCTTGCGTGATTCATACCTGTTGCCCGCACTTATAGGACGGTGTGGTGGGTTCGCCTGCCATGCGGCCTGATGACACGAATTTCCTGCTCTGCCATGCCTCCAGGTACGCCGCGCACTGACGGACCGCCTTGGCCGCATGCTTCTCGACGGTGTTTTCCGATATGCCCAGTTGCACGGCAATGGCCTTTTGCGACAGGCCACGCAATTTGCGCAGTACCAGGACCTGTCGGCAGCGTTCGGGCAGGGATTCAATCGCACCCGCCAGGAGCGCCAATTCCTGCATGCCGTTCAGTTCCTCATACGCGCTGGGCCTCTCGTCCAGGAGGTTCGCGAAGTCACTCTGCCCGACGACACGGTCAAAGACGATTCGATGCCGGCGAGCCAGGTCCACGGCGACATGCCGAGCGGTGGTAAATAGAAACGCGTGCGGTAGTCGAATGAGGGCCAGCGATTCGTCGGGCAGGCTCAGCAAGCGCGCGTAGGTTTCCTGAATACCATCCGCGAGATCCCCGGACCTGCGCAGGAATCGCCGCAAGTAACCGCGCAGCTGTGACTCATGGACCATGATCTCGTTGATGAACCACGTTCTGCGGTCGAACCTGCGTCCGAACCTGTCACCGCTCAACAGCAGAGCATGCGCCGGCAGCATGTCAGGGTCTCGCCCGCGGTTGCATAACCGCCGCATTCAGGCGAATGCGTGCCAGCGCTGCCTCATGCCTATTGGCACTCCCCATTGTGCGATCCATCACAGCCCCCCTCGAGCGCGCCGCGAGCCGGACCCTACGAGGTCCGTTCGGGCGGACAAACTTCTTATCCGTTACTTCAATGTGCTCACGTAGTAACTGTCCATATATTCACGGATGGCGAAGATCTGCCCGTCCTTCACGTCAACGAGCCAGCAATACACATTGTCATATACTGTTCCGTTCTTCATACGGCCGGCCCCACGGCATTCGACCGCCACCGTTGCGCCCTTTGACACGACGTTGTCGATCAGCATCTTCGGATCCCCTTCCTCGAACAGTCCCAACCGCACCGGCATCAAAAACTTGTCGATGATTCCTGCGGGACCTTTGTGAACCCCCGCGCCCTGGATGCCGCGCACCTGCACGGTCCAGGTCGACTCGCGATGCAGCATCGACCTCAAAGCGGGGAAGTCTCCGGCACTGAGTCGGTCAAACCAATGCAGGACCAGCCTTTCTGCCTCGTTGTCGCCAACCATGCCCGCACTCGCCTGTGTGTTGCGCAAACGCGCCGTCGCCCGTCACGCTATTATACTTCTGTATAATCAATTGTCGAGGAATCGGCGCAGTAAAACCTGCAAATGCGCCGGTCACCGGCTCGGTTGGCGAGCGTCGCCGCCCCGCCGCAACGCTTTCTCTTTTATACTCGTGTATAATTCAAGGGGTTGCGGCTAATTTTTCGCGAAAAAAGGTCGCAGTTCCGGGCATCGAGTGACGGTGTCGCCAACCAGCTGCGCTGCGTAATTCCTTATTCGAACATCAAGGCCCAATCCGTGAGAATTCCTCCAGGTATATCGGCGACTGACTTTGCCTCGGCCCTGACTGAGTGGCAGGCCGCCGTCGGCAATGAATGGGTCTTCACGGCAGATGAGGACGTCGATCTGTACAAAGACGCTTATTCCCCTCACTGGGGCGAAGCGCAAGAACGGGTCGCCTCCGCAGCGATTGCGCCGGGGAAGGTCGAGGAGGTACAGGCTGTCGTTCGCATCGCCAATCGATACAAGATTCCCGTCTACACGATATCGACCGGGAAAAACCTCACCTACGGCGGCTCCGCGCCGGTTTTCTCCGGCAGCGTCATCATCGACCTTAAGCGGATGAACAGGATCGTCGAAGTCAGCGAGCGCAATGCGTTCGCGGTCGTCGAACCTGGGGCCAGCTACTTCGATCTGTTCCGCCACATCCGGGAAAACAAGCTGAAGCTGTGGATCGATTGTCCGGACCCGGGATGGGGCAGCCCGTTAGGCAACTCTTTGGATCATGGGGCAGGCTACACGGCGATTCCGTACCGCGATCATTTCGATGCGCACTGCGGCATGGAGGTGGTACTCGCCAATGGGGAGCTGGTGCGCACCGGGATGGGGGCTCTCCCGGGGTCGGAAACCTGGCAGCAGTTCAAGTACGGGATGGGGCCGAGCATCGACGGTCTTTTTGCCCAGTCCAATTTTGGAATCGTGACCAAGATGGGCTTTTGGTTGATGCCCGAACCGGAGGCAGCTCTCGCCGTCACGGTATCGGTTCCCCGTTACGCCGACTTTGCGCCCCTTTGCGACGGATTGATCGCCTTGATGTACGCGGGACTGGTTCCCTCCCAGACCTCAATCTCCTGTCCGGTGCTGAACGGCCCTCCGGATCCCGCTTATTCAAGTCGGCTGCAGCGCTGGGATGAGACGCGGGCCGCCACTGTGAATGAATACGCCGCAAAGCGAGGCGTGCCGGCATGGAGCGCACCGTTCGTATTCTATGGGCCCGAAAAGGTCATCCGCGCCCAATGGGAAACCGTCCAGAGCCGCCTCGGCACGATTTCCGGCGTGCACTTTAATGAAGACGCCTTCTGCAAATTTCCGCTCTCGGACGATCAGATCACCAAGGTTGCCGATCCGGCTCGGCTGGGCATTCCGAGTCTGGCCTATTTCGCTTCTCGCCACGCACCCGGTGAAGCGCCGCTGCAGGGCCACATCGACTTCTCGCCGATTGTGCCGATGCGCGCAGACGCGATATCGAAGGCGCTGGAGGTCTTCGGCAAGCACTTCGCGGAACTCGGGGTTGCGGTCTTGGGCGCCCTGCCACTCTTCTACCACACGCGCGCGGTCACGCTCATTTACGCCATCCCCACTGGACGCGACCCCGAAACCAACCGCAAAGCGCGCGAAGCCATCTCAGGGGCGATCGAAGTCGGCGCCGCACACGGATGGGGGGAATACCGCATTCATCCCGCCTACATGGATCAGGGGGTCGGGCTCTACAGCTTCAACAATCACTCGCTGCTTCGGGTTCAGGAAGCACTGAAGGATGCCATCGATCCCAACGGCATTCTGTCGGCAGGGCGTTATGGAATCTGGCCGAAGCACCTTCGGAGAGCGCGCGGATGAGGTACTGGATAACAGCGTTATGGCTTGCCGCCACGATTTTCGGAACACAAGCCCAGGCCGGTCCGTCCACCGTTTCCTGGACACTGTTTGAATCGCGCGAGTCGCCCGCTGCAGCTTCCCCGGGACGGGCTGCCTTTCAAAAGGCCTGCGCGGTCTGTCATGGCGCGGTGAGCAGTCCGGGCACCCTATCCCTGGCGGCGAAGTATCAAGGCGTGAAGCCGGCGCTTCTGGAAGAGCGCAAGGATCTGACGCCACCGGTGGTGCTCTTCTACATTCGTCAAGGCGTTGCAATGATGGCTCAGTTTCGCAAGACGGAGTTGAACGAGGCCGACGCGAAGGCCATCGCCGACTATCTGTCGCGCAAGCGCCGGTAACGGGCGTCCGGCTCCACTTTGACGCGCGTCTACCGGCCCGTTTTGGCCTTATCGCTCGCAGGCTCCGCCGTGGCTTCCTTCGGAGGTCCAAAGCCGATCTCCTGGCCTTGCGCCGTGGTGAATCCACTGACGAAGCCGCCGTCCTGGCCATCCTTTCTGGGCGCAAACTTGATCTTGATGCGATCGCCGACCTTGATCATGTTCGGTCGCCAGCCCGCCCGGTAGAAGTTATTGATGCTGTGACCTTCAAAATCCACGCTCCGCGTACCCTTCTGATCGCTCACCACGAGCGTCAGACTCATGTGCGGATTGATGACGCGCACGGCCGTCACCTCACCGGTCAACTCGTTGAGCCTGGTGAAGTCGAAGATCGCCGCCGAATGGTGGGCGAATGCGCTCGAGACGCCGCCGGCGAACAGTGTTGCGGTGAGTACCGCCCTGAGGATTCTCATAAACCGTGCTCCAGGATTCAAAGTTGACGCGCATGAGGTTGTGCGGATGTCACGGCTTCTGCGCCCCCTTTTGTTTCTGCAGGGCTTCAAGACGGTTGAGCCACGCCTCCTCGTCGCATTCGTACGGCAGTAGAATGCCCTTCGGATCCAGGGCCCACTTCTTTTCAAGAACGACCGGCTGGGTATAGAAAACCGGGTCAGTCAGCGTAATCCGGGCTGCCAGCACCTTCTCACCCTGCGAATCCGTCGCCATATGGTATCGCTCGGTAATGTGGGCCTGGTCGCTATGGGGATAGCCCGTATCCTCTTGTTCCTTCAATGAACCGGTCTCGACAATGAGATCCTGACCTTCCCAGCGGGCCGTCGAATAACCGTTGCGAGCCGGCAGCCGATCCCCTTCGGCGATGATCTTGGCGCCCAGATACCAGCGGCGCATTTCAGTATGGGCCTCGTAAACGACGGTGAGCTGTTCGGGCCGCTGTATGATTTCCATCGGGTACGGTCCGGAAAACATTGCCGATTCGGGCATGCCGGAGCCCAGACAGTGGGCCCCCGGATTGTCATCGGGACCCACAAGGTCCCGATACGCCTTGACTCTTTGCTGACCCTCGGGCGTCAACGGCAGACTCGCCTCGGAACCCGGTGGAGCAAACGGCTTTTTCCCCGCTTCGGCGTACCACGTCCAGACACCGGAGAAGTCCGGATGAGCGTTGGGCGTCGCCGCGCAGCTCAGTTGCGGCGCGAGCGCCGCGGCCACCACGAACCCGGCAGCCAACCAGCGTCGATCGATGAGAACTCGCGCACCACCCGCTTTGCGCCTCATGACAAGCTCCCCCGCTTTGCACAGACTATTCATTTAAATCCGACATGGCCTGAGGAATCGACGGGGTTGCGGTCGTTTTCAGCGCATTCGAACTCCAACAACTCCCCCTTTCGGTCACGCTTATAGGTCAGCCGGGTGCTCCAGGGTTTCTCCAGCGCCTCAGAGTCATATAGCGTTAATTCGTCGAGCAGCGTATCCGCATCGTCCTTCGACAAATGCAGGCGCTCGAGGATTCTCAGCTTCGCGCTGTGACCGATCCCCATCCCCATTTCCGTGACGCCCTTGAGCGCGACGGTTTCCACCACGAGCGTGTTGCCGTCCCAGTGTCCGGTTGAATGCCCGTTAAAGGTCGCGTCAAGATCGGCCGGATGGTCTCGGCCATCCGTGAAGATGTTTCTCCACTGCATCCACGCCTCGTGATGGATGGTCACCCGACCCGGTGTGAACAGGAATTCGATGGGATATTGCGGCGCCATCATGATGATGGGCATCCCGGGTGGCCTGCAGTACGATCCCTCGTGGGGTACATCTCCCTGAGTCGCTTGAACCTGGCGCTGCCAGGCCTGAAATTTCTCAAGATACGGGCCTTTCAGGGCCGGCACGTTGGGCGGATCTGTGGCAGAGGGCATGGCGAAGTTCAATGTCCAGATGCCCCCCCAATCCGGGCGAGCGTCGAGCGCGCCATAGTGGCCCTTGGGGAATTGAGCACCCTCACCCCCATTACGGTCGGCCGCGTTGGCAACCATAGTCAGCGACATCGCGCCGACCCAAAGGGCGGCGACAGGCAAAACACGCTTTTTCATGGACCCCCTCGACACGCGCTCACCGGCAGCATTCCCCGCCACCATAATCATACGCTTGTATAAGTTACTGTGAAGCGATTTCGCCCGGACATCGCGCCATGCTTGGGCTGCGTCGATTTCCAGATCGATACCCGGCGGGAATTTACGCGGGCGCAACGCCGGCGTTGGCCGGTCGAGCACGAAATGAAATCGCGAAGGCTCCGACGCTCAGGACTACAAGCGCGACACCCATCAGTTTCCCCGCATTCACGTGGGAGAGACCTACGAAGGCACTGCCGAGCGTGCCGAGAAGAAATTGCATCACGCCCACCAGCGCGGACGCCGCGCCCGCCCGCGCGCCGGCAGACGAAATTGCACCCGCCATGGAATTTCCCATGACAAAGCCGAGCGTTGACATCAGTACAAAGAGGGCCGCGACCAGAGCGGCCACGCCCCCGATATCGGTAAAGACGCAGATCAGGACCGCGATACTGGCGATGACGCTCACCAGGACGCCGCCGCTGAGAATCCGATCCGGATGCACCCACTTCACCAGGATGGCATTCAACTGGGAAGCAAACGCGATGCTCAAGGCAATCAGGCTGAACAACATGCCGGCCGTAGCCGGCGAGAGCCCGTAATGCTCGATGAGCACGGACGGCGCCCCGGTGTTGTAAGTGAACTGGAAAGCCGCCGCCGCCGCGCAGATCACACAGAAAGCCGCCAGGCGCCGATCGCGCAGCAGATCCGCGTAGGTCCCGAATATCCTGGAGAGCGGAACGCCGGAGCGACGCTCCGCAGGCAACGTCTCCGGCAAGAGCACCGCGACGGCAATGAAAGCCAGCAGACCGTATGCTGCCATGGCGAAGAATACGCTTCGCCAGCCGAAATGAGCCAACAGCTGACCGCCCACCGTCGGCGCGACCACCGAGGCGAGAGAGACGATGGTCACCGCCGTTGAAAACACACTGGCGGTACGGCGCTCATCGCTGATATCCACGACCGCAGACCGAATGAGAAGTGCCGCAACACCGAATCCTGCGGCCTGGAACAGCCGCGCGACGCTCAACCCGACAGTGCTCGGTGCGAAGGCCCCCGCGATGGCGCCCACACTGTAGATCAACAATGCCGCCAGGAGCGGTTTGCGCCTGCCGTAACGGTCGGCCACCGCCCCGTAGACAAATTGACTCAGCGAAAGCCCCGCAAGCAGGATCGTCAGAGTCAGCTCGACCGGTAGTGTTACGCTGCCGATCTCGTGTTGAATCGTTGGCATCGCCGGTAACGACAGATCCACGGTCATGGGACCGACCGAGAACATCATTCCGGTCAACAGCGCCAACAGGCTCGTTCGAATTTGAATCGGTGCAGAGTTCAAGTCGCCCCCTCGAATTATATCTTGACGAGCAAGAGCGCTGCCTGCGGCCGGCCTCCCGGTCAGCTGGTTGACTTGCGCGGCTTGAGGCAGGACCCAAGCCCGTACCCCCTTTTGGCGCGCCGGGTCCGACGGCAACATTGCGGCCCGCATTATACACTCGTATAGTTCAGGAACGCTAAAAGATCCGGCCAGGACATCCAATGAGCACTCGCTTTACAGACAAGGTCGTCCTGATCACGGGCGCGGCCAGTGGCATTGGCCTGGCTGCCGCACGAGCTTTTGCCAAGGAGAATGCGCGCGTCGCGCTGGCGGACCGGAACGAAGCGCAGCTGAATCTCGTCGTCCGGGAAATCGGTCTGACGGGGGCTGAAGTCCTCGGGGTGACCGCGGACGTCAGTGATTTCGCATCCTGCGAGGCGATGGTGAAGCGCACTGTACAGACCTTCGGGGGGTTACACGTCGCGTTCAACAACGCGGGCATACCCTCGCAAATCGGGGGGGAATTCGAGGACTTTTCGGTGGAAAACTGGCGGCGGTTGATCGATACGAACTTGAGCGGCATCTTTTACTCGATGAAGGCCGAGGTGCCGGCGCTGAAGGCCTCCGGAGGGGGCGCGATCGTCAATACCGCCTCGATCGCCAGTTTGATCGCAGCTCCTGGCATGGCCGCCTACGTTGCGAGCAAACATGGGGTCGCCGGCCTCACCAAAGCCGCGGCCCTGGACCTGATTCGTCACAGGATCCGGGTCAACGCCATCTGCCCGGGCTTCGTCGACACGCCCATGCTCGCCGGGGCCATCGAGGATCCTCAGAGCCGTCGGCAGATTGAGTCGACCGTTCCGGCCCAGCGCATTGCCTCAGCGGAGGAAGTGGCCGCCGCGGCTCTTTTTCTGGCATCCGAGGACGCCAGCTATATTGTGGGCGCCCTGCTCAGCGTTGACGGGGGTGTCGTCATTCAATAGCGGCGCCCCGCGGCATGGCGTCGAGGCGACGACGGAATTCAGAAGTCCTTTTGCACCGCCAGGCCATAGGTGCGCGGCGGATCGATCATGGCATTGACCAGATTGAGGTTCGGCACCACCGGATAACCGCCGGAGACGGTGTTGATGACGTCCTTGTTTTCAATGTTGCGGATAAAGGCCGAGATCTTCCAGCCGCCCTCGCCCGTCTGATAATTCAGATTGGCACCGGATTTGTGATAAGACCCCTGCGTGTACAGGGCGTTGTTCGTCGTGGGACCCTGGTTACCATAGACGATGCTGCTCGCGACCCACTCGGAATTGGCCGCGACGCTGAACGAGGCCCCGCCGGAGAACTTGAAAGTGTGCTGGTAGTTCAGCCCTACGCGCTCTTTGGGGGAAAGCGGCACGTCGGTATTCGAAAGATCCAGCACGGGCGCGTAGGGCAGCGCCACGAAAAACTCGTTGAAGCGGTTGTGCAGCACATTCAGGTCCAGGCCCACGATATCCGCCGCAGTGAGCGCGAACGTCGTCTGCAATTCACCGCCCTCAAAGGTCGCTGTCTGCGAGTTGACCGTCGGGAACAGGGTCGAACCGGCCAGTGGACCACCGGTTGGCGTATAGAAGGTGAAGTTCTGATAGTTCTTATAGCCGTAGTGAAAGACCGACGCGTTGATCTGCAGACGGTCCTCCAGAAATCGGTTCTTGGAGCCGAGCTCCACGGCCTTGATCGTTTCCGGAAGGTAAGTGCTCAGCCCCACCGCCGTGGGCAGGTTGTTCACGCCGCCCGATTTAAAGCCGGTGCTCACCGTCACATACAGCAGGTTATGGGGCGTGAGGTCGTAGTCGAGACCGGTCTTCCAGGTTACGCGCGTGATGGATTCAGAGGCCTCGTTGGTCTGCAGGGGACCGAACGGAAAGCCGGGTACGCCTTCAATGCCCAACTGAGCGGTGCCAACGGCGTCCTTGGATTCGTGGGTGAGGCGTAGGCCCCCGCGGAACCGCAATGCCCCCACCACCGGTACGGTGAAGTCACCGAAAACCGCCTCGGACTGGTAGTCCGAAGAGATGATGTCCAGTTTCTGATAGTAGTTGGCGGGCAGACCATACAACTGCTGCAGGATCGTATCCCGATAGATCGAATCCGTACCGGCCGGCTGGCTCTCGTGCGAATAGAAGACGCCGCTCACCCAGCCGATCTTTGACCCGGCCTCGCTGGTGAGGCGCACCTCCTGGGTAAAGAAGCGGCTGCCGTCGTGATGCACGTAGTCAAAATGATCGATTCCGCCGTACCAGCCGGGACTGGTGTCCCCCTTGAAGTTGTAGGACTTGAAGCCCGAGAGCGAGGTCAAACTGCTCCAGCCCAGATCGTAGTCGAGCGTCATGGATGCGCCGAATATCGAATCGTTGTTATACGCACTGCGCGCATGCGGTGGGTCGCCCGCCCAGGGTCTCCAGGGTATGCCGAGACAGGCCGGCGCGATGTTACCTGGCGGGCACAGTCCGCCGTAGCTGGCGCCGACGGAGCGACGCTCTGCAGCATCGATGGCGAACAGCGCCTTGAAATTATCGGATTTGTAGAGAAGTTTTACGCGGCCCGCCTGTGCGTCCACGTCATTGGAGCCGTCCGATACATACGAAGCATGCTTTTCGGTTCCCCCGGCAATGCGCAGCGCCCAGGCATCGCTCAGAGGCACGTTCAGCACAGCCTCGGAGTTGAATGCGGAGAAGTTACCGCCTCCCAACCGGACAGAGCCCCCAAATAGCGGGCCCGGGTCGTTGGTGATGAAATTAATGACTCCACCGTTCGAGTTACGTCCGTAGAGGGTGCCCTGAGGGCCCAGAACGGCCTCGACCCGCTGGATGTCAAACAGCACGGGTGTGAGGGCCTCCGGGTGGGCGAGGTATATCCCGTCCTGACTATAAGCAACAGCAGAGTCCACTCCGGCATTGTCGTTCACAGTGCCGAGGCCACGAATCAACACGGTCATCTGGTCTGCCGCAACGAACCGGACCGTCGGCAGTAGCTCCTGCAGATCAATCGCATTGCGGATACCGGCGTCGGCAATCTCATTGGGCCGCAGTGCATCGACGCTGACCGAAGCATTCTGCAGGTTCTCGGAGCGCTTCTGCGCCGTGACGACAATTTCCTCGAGTTGCCCGGTTTCGGCATCGGCCGCCACAGCCTGTGCGCAGGCGAGGGTCAAGACCGATATTCCGACCGTCCCGAGCATTGACTGCAATGTAAGTTTGGTCATTCCCCGCCCCCTGCATGCACAAGTCTTTATACGTTTGTATTAGCTTACACATGCGTGTAACCGTAAGCAAGAAAGCCACGTGTGTGTGGGGGGGGATGAGAGCGTGGGCAGCAGGCCCGCGGACTAACGCTCAGTGGCCATGCCGTTCATCAGAAAGTGGCGTATCCAATCGGCGGCTTTAGAACGCGTCCGCACCGCCATCGATGACCGTATCGGTGCCGGTCATAAACGATGATTCATCCGAGGCGAGGAACAGCACCACGTTGGCCGCTTCTTCCGGGGTTCCCCAGCGCTTCATGGGATTGCTGCCGGCTACGTGGTCCTTGATAGCCTGAGCCTGGGAGGCCGAGATGCCCGGTGTGCGTTCCAGGAGAGGGGTGGCGATGGGGCCCGGCGTCACTACATTCACGCGTATACCTCGGCCGATGAGTTCCGCACCCAGCGTGCGACCGAGAGACGAGACTCCGGCTTTCGCCGCCGAATAGACCGAAAGGTGAGGCAACGTCTTGCGAGCTGCGAGCGAGGACGTGAGAACGATGCTGCTACCTGCGCGCAGCAAAGGCAGCGCCTTCTGTATGACGAAATACATGCCCTTAAGGTTTACCGCGAAGGTGGCGTCCCACTCCTCCGGTGTAACCGCTTCGAAAGGAGCAGACGCACCGCCGCCCGCATTGACAAACATTACGTCGAGGTGCCCAAAGCTGTTCTCAACCGCACGCATGACTTCGGCGTGAGAACCGAGGTCGGTGACATCGGATCGAATTGCCAGCGAACCCGCACCAATGGCGTGGGCTGCGGCCGCAAGCGTCTCAGGATTGCGCCCTGTCACCGCCACACGGGCGCCCTCCTGGGCGAAGGCCTTCGCGCAAGCAAGACCAATTCCACTGTTCCCCCCAATCACTAGCACCGTCTTATCGGAGAATCGCTGTTTCATCGTTCACCGCTCCCGTCTGCAGTCTACGCAGCGAGTGGTCCGACCGGCGCGTCCGCTGCGGTGACTAGGTTATACCTCCGTATAACCATCGTCCAGACGCATCTTGCCGACGTCTGAAGAGCCTCGTGGGAGGCGCTTCACCTCGATCCCGCAACACACGTTGCCGAAATAAATCGGGGCTCTTCGACAACCCCGTGCGGGCGAGGACCGAAAGCTGCCGATCAGGGGGGACTAGCGTCACTTCCTGGTTCTCGCACTCACGGGGCGTCGCCTTGGGAGCGACGCGAAGAGCCCCGGTAACCCTGCGGCGGCAATGTTGGTTTCAACTCGGCAACGCCAGCGGCG
>FTJL01000661.1_pt2 | contig 28342 bp, 27 predicted proteins | sample 1658551 | NCBI WGS metagenome assembly FTJL01 (sample SAMEA3914835, study PRJEB12502) | metagenome | biome: forest; material: soil | place: Canada | collected 2011-07-03 | depth 0.3 m
TCGCGGGCCGTTCGTACGCGCGAGCCCGGAAAGCATCCGGCCACGCGCACGTTCCAGGCGCTGCGCATGTTCATCAACGATGAGCTGGGTCAACTCGACAAGGGTCTGGCGGCGGCGGCCGATGCGCTGGCTCCCGGGGGCCGCCTGGTCGTCATCAGCTTTCATTCGCTGGAAGACCGGGCGGTGAAGAATTTCATGCGCCGCGAGTCGCAGGTCGATCCAGCCCTGCAGGACTTGCCGGTACTGCCGCCGGACGCACAGCCACGCATGCGTCTTGTCGGCCGCAAGACCCGGCCAAGTGACGATGAGGTCAAGCTCAATGCGCGCGCGCGCAGCGCGCTGATCCGCGTCGCGGAGAGAGTCGTATGACGCGGCTTGTGACCCCGAAGATGCTCGTCTTCATTGTGCCGGTTCTGTGGTTGGCCGCCTTGGGCTCAGCCGCGGGTGCGATCTATTGCAAGCACCGTTCTCGGGAGTTGTTCGTCGAGCTCGAGAAGCTGAACGGTCACCGCGACAATCTGGAAATCGAGTGGGGACAGTTACAGCTAGAGCAGAGCGCGTGGTCCACCCACGCGTTCGTTGAACGAGTCGCGAGCGCGAAGCTCCATATGGCGATGCCGCCTCCTAAGGAGATCGAGATCATCGCTCCATGAAGGCACGCAACACTCGAGACACCGCCAGTTCGTTCAAGTGGCGGTCGTATGTACTGGTCGCACTGCTGGTTTGCGGTGCGCTGGCTCTCGTGTACCGCGCGGTAAACCTGCAGCTCGTCGATCACGGCTTCCTTGCGAAGGAAGGCGACGCGCGATTCTCACGCGTAGCACTGATTGCCGCACACCGAGGAACGATCACAGACCGGTACGGCGAGCCGCTTGCGGTGAGCACCCCGGTCGATTCGATTTGGGTCAATCCAAAGGAACTGGCGCTGGCGACGGACCAGATTCCGCATCTAGCCAGCGCATTGAAGTTGGACCGCCAGGATCTCGCGCGTCGGATCACTAGCAATCTCGATCGCGAGTTCCTGTATGTAGCCCGCGGCCGGCAGCCTTTTGAAGCAGAGCAGGTGAAGGCGCTCGGTATCCCCGGTGTCTACATCTCGCGCGAGTACCGCCGGTATTACCCTGCGGGAGAGGTCGCGGGTCATATTCTCGGCTTTACGAACGTAGACGATGCCGGACAGGAAGGGCTTGAGCTCGCGTTTGATCACTGGCTCGCGGGCGAGGACGGTGCAAAGCGCGTCATTCAGGACCGCTATGGCAACATCGTTCAAGACGTGGAGAGCATTCGTCCCGCCCGTCCGGGGCGGGATCTGGTGCTGTCGATCGACCTGCGTATTCAGTACCTGGCCTATCGCGAGCTGAAGGCCGCTATACGCGATCAGCGTGCGCGCGCGGGTTCCATCGTCGTGATCGATGTGGCTACTGGTGAAGTGCTGGCGATGGTGAACCAGCCGACCTACAACCCGAACGATCGGGATCAATACGTTGCGAATACCTATCGCAACCGCGCGGCGACGGACATCTTCGAGCCCGGCTCGTCCATCAAGCCCTTTGTCGTCGCCGCCGGCATTGCCTCCGGAAAGTACGACGATCACAGTGTCATCGACACCTCTCCGGGCTTTTTCAAAGTCGGCGCCAAGATCGAGGAAGACGATAGGAATCTCGGGTCAGTCGATATTGCGACGATCCTGGCCAAGAGCTCCAACGTCGGCATGGCCAAACTGGCCCTGAGCCTGGCCCCCGAGCAGATCTGGAGCACGCTCAATCGCTTAGGCTTCGGGCAGGTCACGACGAGCGGCTACCCGGGCGAATCCGCGGGCCTGTTTACCAATTACTCCCAGTGGCGGCCAATCACGATCGCCACGATCTCGCACGGCTACAACATCTCGGTCACACCTCTGCAGTTGGCGCATGCCTACGCGACGCTGGGCGGGTTCGGCGTGTCTCGCCCGATATCATTCCTGCGCGTGGACGCGGCGCCTGCCGGGCAGCGCGTGCTGGACGAGCACGTATGCCGCGAACTGGTCGGAATGCTCGAGTCCGTCGTCGTTCAGGAAGGCGCGACGGGCTGGAGGGCCGCGATTCCGGGGTATCGCGTTTCGGGTAAGACCGGAACCGCCTGGAAGGCCACGGCCGGTGGCTACAACACCGATCACTTCATGGCGATATTTGGTGGCGTGGCGCCCGCCACCAACCCGCGGCTGGCGGCGGTCGTCGTGATCGACGATCCCACGGCCGGGGCACATCAGGGTGGTCAGGTTTCCGCGCCCGTGTACTCCGCCGTCGTCGGCGGTGCATTACGACTGCTGGCGGTGGCTCCCGATCAGCCGATCAAGGACCCCGAGGAAACGCCCTCGCCGCGTACACACTCAGCAGTTCGGACGGCGGCGCTGCCATGAACCCGCAACAGTCCCCAAACGTCCGGGCGCTTCGCGACCTCACTGAGGGTCTGGTAAGTGCACCCGTGGACGTGGCTGTTACGGATGTGACGTTGGACAGCCGGGCGGTGTCGCCGGGGGCATTGTTTTTGGCCTGCGGCGGCCGGACGCATCACGGGCTTCGATTTGCGCAGGAGGCCGTGAATCGCGGCGCTCGCGCGGTTCTCTTTGAGGAGCCGGCTGCCCCCGCACCGGGAAGCGCCGTGCCCTTGGGGGCCGCGCCTGGCGGCGCCCCGCCAACGGCCACCGCCCCGCGTAGCGACGCCCCGCGTAGCGACGCCCGGCGTGGGGACGCCCCACCCAAGCCCGACTTCGGTTCCGACATTTTTGTGGCCGCTGTTCCGCTATTGAGTCAATACGCTGGATTGATAGCGGATCGTTTCTTCGGCGCGCCAGCACAGGCATTGACCGTCGCCGGCATCACCGGGACCAACGGCAAAACAACCTGCGCGTACCTGCTCGCCCAAGCCCTTCAAGCCTGTCAGCGACCGGCGGCCTACATGGGGACGCTGGGCTATGGAGTGCCACCATCGCTTACGGCGACTGACCACACGACGTCGGACGCCGTGAACGTCCACCGGCAACTCGCGGCTCTTCGGGGCCTCGGAGCTGAATGCGTCAGCATGGAAGTCTCGTCGCATGCGATCGACCAGCATCGCGTCGCCGCGGTGCGCTTCGAGACCGCGGTGTTCACAAATCTTACGCGCGACCATCTCGACTATCACGGCACCATGGAAGCCTATGGCGACACCAAGGCTCGCCTATTCGCTTGGCCGACGCTCGCGCACCGAGTCATCAACGTCGATGACCCGTTCGGCGCGCACTTGGCAGAGCAACTTTCACCGGCACGGCTGGTCGTCACTACACGGAGCGATCGCTCTCACCTAGCGTCCACAGGCTCCCTGAGCGACGCGGAAATGGTACGGGCCACTCACGCGACGCCCGAGTCGGCTGGACTTCGTATCCGCATCGACTCGAGCTGGGGGCCGGGCGAGGTCGTCGTGCCTTTGATTGGCGAATTCAACGTCGACAACGTACTGACGGTGCTGGCCGTTCTGCTGGCGTGGAACGTTCCGCTCACGATGGCCTTGAGCGCGCTTGCAACGTGCAAGGCACCGAGCGGCCGGATGGAAGTGTTCGGAGGAGCCAGTGCTCCGCTGGCAATAGTCGACTACGCACACACTCCCGACGGTCTGCTGAAAGCTCTGCGAGCCGCGCGGACGCATTGTCGCGGGAAGCTGCTCGTCGTATTTGGCTGCGGAGGCGATCGGGATGCCGGAAAGCGTCCGTTGATGGGCCGCATCGCGGGCGAACTGGCGGATGAAGTGATCGTGACGGATGACAATCCCCGCACCGAGGACCCGGCTCATATCGCCGCGAACATTCTGGAGGGCTTGACGGGTCGTGCTGGAGTGAGCGTCGAGCACGACAGGGCCAAGGCGATCCGGTCGGCATTGCAGCGCAGTCGTCCCGATGACGTGGTGCTCGTGGCCGGAAAAGGGCACGAGGACTATCAGATTTACGGGGCGGTACGTCGGCCGTTTCGCGATCAGACCGTAGTGCTCGCAGCGCTCGCGGGAGCGTCCGCATGAAACGTACGCTCGCGGATTTCGCAAAGGCATGCGGCGGCGCGTTGCACGGCGCGGATCAGAGTTTTGCGGGCGTCTCCAGCGACACCCGCACGCTCGCGCGCGGAGATCTTTTCGTCGCGCTGCGCGGCCCGCGCTTCAATGCCAATGATTTCCTGAGTGCAGCGCAAACGGCGGGTGCGGCCGGTGCCGTAGTCGACGCCCTGCAAAATATCCCGCTGCCCCAGATCGTCGTGTCGGACACGCAATCGGCCCTGGAACAGGGCGCACAGGTCTGGCGCAGTCAGTTCGCGATTCCCCTGGTCGGGGTCGCCGGCAGCAACGGCAAGACCACGGCCAAGGAAATGACGGCCACGATTCTGGCGCAGGCCGGCAACTGTCTCGCCACACGCGGCAATCTCAACAATCACATTGGAGTGCCGCTGACCCTGTTCCGGATCGAGCCTGCGAATCGGTTCGCTGTGATCGAGATAGGTGCCAACCGTGCGGGAGAGGTCGCCGCGCTGCTGCGCCTGGCTCGCCCGACCGTAGGCATGATCACCAATGCGGGAGCCGAGCACCTCGAGGGTTTCGGCAGTCTGGAAGGCGTGGCGCGGGCCGAAGGCGAGATGGTCGAGGGCCTTGCGCCGGAGGCGACGGCGATCATCAACGCAGACGACGAATTCGCAGGTCTTTGGCGAACCATGACGCCTGCCCGTGTGGTGACTTTCGGTGTGGCGAAGCCGGCAGACTTCGCCGCTTCCGACATTCGCACCACGATCGGCGCGGACGGCTTCATCACCCGATTCACGTTGTCCTGTCCCAAGGGTCGCGCCTCCATTGAGCTGAACATGGGTGGCCGTCACAACGTGTTGAACGCGCTTGCCGCGGCGGCGGCGGCAGGTTCCGCGGGTGCGACGCTCGCCGATATGGTGGCGGGGCTTGCGGCGGTTCGGCCGGTCGCCGGCCGGTTGCAGTTCAAGAGGGCGGCCGGCGGTGCCTGGCTGATCGACGATTCGTACAACGCCAATCCGAGTTCCGTGCGCGCCGGGATTGAGGTGCTTGCGGGACTGGAAGGGCGCAAATGGCTAGTGCTCGCGGATATGGCGGAGTTGGGTGAGTACGCGCAAAGCGCGCACACCGAGATCGGATCGTTTGCGCGTGAACACGGGGTTGAGCGGCTGTATGCGACGGGGCCTCTTTCCATTCTGGCCGTCGAGACCTTTGGTGCCGGGGCGCAATGGTTTCCGGACACACAGGCTCTTGCGCAGGCGCTCACCGGTGCGAACGACGACGTTCGCATGCTCATCAAGGGTTCGCGCATGAACAGGCTCGAGCGCGTCGTTGACGCGCTCGTCGGCTCCACCATCAAGACAAGCGGGGCGTAAGTGCTTTATTGGATCGCACAACGACTGACCGGCTGGCACTCCGGCTTCAATGTTTTTTCCTATCTTACGTTTCGCGCCATCCTGGCGACCGTCTCGGCGCTCGCGATCTCGCTCATCGTCGGACCGCGGATGATCGCCAATCTGTCGCGCTACCAGATCGGGCAGGTCGTGCGCGATGACGGGCCGAAAACGCATTTCAAAAAGGCCGGCACGCCGACGATGGGCGGAGCGCTCATCCTCGTCACCACGCTGGTCAGCACGCTGTTGTGGGCCGAGCTGTCGAATCGTTTCGTGTGGACCGTGCTCGGGGTCACCTTCGTCTTCGGCTTCATCGGCTTCTACGACGACTATCTGAAGCTGGTCGTCCGCAACTCCAAGGGGTTGGTGCCGCGCTGGAAGTACTTCTGGCAGTCGGTTGCGGGCCTGTGCACGGCGGCCACTTTGTACTACACCGCCACCGCGCCTTCCGAGACAACACTGTTTCTGCCCTTCGTCAAGTCGTTCGCGGAACCGCTGTCGGCTTTCAGCTTCATCGCATTGGGCTACCTGATGATCGTGGGCATGAGCAACGCCGTGAATCTGACGGATGGGCTGGATGGCCTGGCGATCATGCCCGCCGCGCTGGTCGCGGCTGCACTGGGCATTTTCGCCTACGCGAGCGGCAATGCGGTGTATGCGCATTATCTGCAGATTCCTGAAATCCGGGGAGCGGGCGAGCTCCTGATTTTCTGCGCGGCACTCGCCGGTGCGGGTTTGGGCTTCCTATGGTTCAACTCGTATCCCGCGCAGGTTTTCATGGGAGATGTCGGTGCCCTGGCGATAGGCGGTGCACTGGGCGTGATCGCCGTCATCGTGCGCCAGGAACTGGTCACGTTGGTGATGGGAGGCGTGTTCGTGCTGGAGACGGCCTCCGTCATCCTGCAGGTCGCCTCATTCAAGCTGACGGGCAAGCGGTTGTTCCGCATGGCTCCCATCCACCATCACTTTGAGCTCAAGGGCTGGGCGGAGCCCAAGGTGATCGTGCGGTTCTGGATTATTTCGCTGCTGCTGGTGCTGTTTGGACTGGCGACGCTGAAGTTGCGATGACTACGACCATACCTCCTGCCGCGGTGATCGTCGGTTTGGGCCGGACCGGGCTGTCGTGCGCGCGTCATTTGCATGCGCTCGGCTGGAAGCTCGCTGTCACTGACACTCGCGGGAAGCCGCCGGAACTGGAGCGGCTGCGAGGCCTCTTTCCCGATATTCCGGTGAGCCTGGGTAGGCTCGATACACAGTTGCTGGACGCCGCCGATTGTGTCGTCGCCTCTCCGGGAGTGTCGCTGGCAGAGCCGTTCTTCGTGGAAGCGAGAGCTCGCGGATTGGAGATTGTCGGTGACATCGAGCTGTTTGCTCGCTCCGTCGATTCGCCGGTTGTCGGAATCACCGGAACAAATGGCAAGAGCACCGTTACGACGCTGATAGGGCGTATGGCCGAAAGGGCCGGCGTCAAAGTGCGCGTAGGCGGCAACCTGGGCGAACCGGCGCTCGATCTTCTCGCGGCCGCGCGGGCCGAAGCTCTGCCGACCCAGTTGTATGTGCTCGAGCTGTCGAGCTTTCAGCTGGAGACGACTACGTCGCTGGATTTGAAAGCCGCGACGGTGCTGAACGTGAGTCCGGATCACCTGGACCGGTATCCGTCCGTCGAGGCTTACGCGCAGACCAAAGCTCGCATTTTTACTCACTGCAACACGGCGGTGATCAATCTCGACGATCCGCTCGTTGTGGTCATGCCGCTGCCGGGTCAGCGGACGCTGAGCTTTTCCTTGAGCGCCACGATCGGTGCGGACTATGCGGTATGCAATCGCGATGGCGACTGGTGGCTCTCCCGGCGGGACGAACTGCTCCTGCGGGTCTCGGCGATGAAAATAAAAGGTCTGCACAACGCAGCCAATGCACTCGCGGCTTTGGCGCTGGGCGAGGCTCTCGGCCTGCCGCTGCAGCCGATGCTCCTGGAGCTTGCCTCGTTCACAGGGCTGCCGCATCGGTCGCAATGGGTGGCAGACGTACAAGGCGTCACCTACATCAACGATTCCAAGGGGACGAATGTCGGCGCGACACTTGCAGCGGTCGGCGGCATGCAGGGACCGCTTGTGATGATCGCGGGCGGCGACGGGAAGAATCAGGACTTCGCACCCCTGGCTGATGCGTTCCGCGGGAAAGTGCGGCACGCGGTGCTCATAGGGCGCGATGCGGCTGCCGTGGCGCGAGCTCTCGAAGGCGTCTGCACTTTCGAATTCTGCAGGTCGCTGGAAGAAGCTGTTGGTGCAGCAGCTAGAGCTGCCCGGCAAGGTGACACCGTTTTGCTCTCGCCCGCCTGTGCCAGCCTCGATATGTTTCGTGACTACACGCATCGGGGCGCCGTGTTTGCCCAGGCCGTCAAGGAGCTTGCAGCGTGAGCAGCGCAACCGCCAGCTCACCGATGGCCTACGCCCGTTCCACTGGACGGCCGGGCGCCGTACACATCGATACGGTGACGATTGCGATCGTGCTGAGCATCGTGCTGCTCGGGCTCGTCATGGTCACTTCCGCGTCGGTGTCCATCGCGAGCAAAGAGAGCGGGCAGCCTTTCTACTACCTCGAACGCCAACTCCTGTTGACCCTGACGGGCGGAGTCTGTGCGGCGCTGCTCTTCTGCATTCGCACCGACGTACTGGAGCGAATCTCGGTCCCTCTGTTGATTACTGCGCTGGCTCTGCTTTTCGTAGTGCTGATCCCGGGCCTGGGACACACAGTCAACGGCAGCCGGCGCTGGTTGCGGCTGGCGGGGTTCAATTTCCAGGTCTCCGAATTGGCGCGCGTGCTCGTCCTGATTTACATCGCCAGCTACGCAGTGCGGCGCGAGGAAGAACTGCGCACCACATTCACCGGTCTCGTGAAGCCTCTCGGGCTGCTTTGCTGCGTTGGAGCTTTGTTGCTGGCGGAGCCCGACTTCGGCGCGGCCACGGTGCTGTTCGCTACCGGTTTCGGCCTCTTGTTCCTGGCCGGGGCTCGTTTACGGTATGTCGTTGCCATGACGGCGATCGCCGCGGGCGGTTTCGGTGTCCTGGCGGTGACTTCCGCTTATCGGCTGCGACGTCTGACCGCGTTTCTGGATCCGTGGGCGGATCCGTTCAACAGCGGTTTCCAGCTGACTCAATCGCTGATCGCCATTGGTCGCGGCCAGTGGTTCGGCGTCGGTTTGGGTGAGAGTGTGCAGAAACTCTTCTACCTGCCGGAAGCGCACACGGATTTCCTGTTCGCCGTGCTGGCGGAAGAACTGGGGTTGGCCGGAGTCGTCCTGACGTTGGCGCTGTTCCTGGCTCTCGTGTGGCGCAGCTTCTATATCGCAAGGCTCGCGTCGCAGGCGAACCTGCGGTTTCAGTCCTATCTGGCCGCCGGATTCGGTTTGTGGGTCGGAATCCAGTCGTTCATCAATGTCGGCGTAAACATGGGCGTGCTGCCGACCAAGGGGCTCACCCTTCCGCTGATGAGCTACGGACGATCAAGCCTGATTGTTTCGCTCGCGTGGGTGGGGCTGCTACTGCGCGTATATCACGAGTCCATGCTCGAGAAGCGTGGGTCTGCGACTGTGCGCAATGGCGCCGACCTGGAGAGTGAGTGATGAGTGCGCAGGGCTTCCCTACCGTACTCATCATGGCCGGTGGCACCGGTGGTCACGTGTTTCCGGCGCTCGCGCTCGCGCGCCTGTTACGCGCAAAGTCCATTGAGGTCGTGTGGCTTGGAACTCAACGCGGACTCGAAGCGCGAGTGGTTCCCGCTGACGGCATCCCGATCGAGTGGCTTTCCATCGGTGGCGTTCGGGGCAAGGGAGCGATGACCTTGCTCGCTGCGCCGTTCCGTCTCGTTAGGGCCGTCATACAGGCGCTCGGTGTCGTGCGACGCCGCAATCCGGCCGTCGTCGTGGGTCTCGGCGGTTTTGTCACCGGACCGGGAGGCGTTGCCGCGTGGCTCAGCCGACGTCCACTGCTGATCCACGAACAGAACGCGATCGCCGGATTCACCAATCGATGTCTCTCCCGCTTGGCGCGTCAGGTCCTGGAGGCGTTCCCCGATAGCTTTGGACGTGATGTCAAAGCGCGGGTGATAGGCAATCCGGTGCGCCAGGACATCAGCGCAGTGCCACCGCCTGCCGCACGGTTCGCCGGCCGTTCCGGCCCCCTGCGGGTTCTCGTCATCGGTGGCAGCCAGGGTGCGACGCGTTTGAATGCGGTCGTTCCTTTTGCGTTGGCGCGATTGAGGACCCAGGGCGGGAATATCGGTCCTATCGACGTGCGGCATCAGGCTGGCGAACGTTGGATCGATGCAGCCCGGCAGACTTATGCGAGTGCCGGTGTGCGCGCCGACGTGCGGCCCTTCATCGAGGACATGGCTGAGGCTTACTCGTGGGCCGACCTGGTGATCTGTCGCTCGGGCGCCTTGACAGTCTCTGAATTGGCGGCCGTCGGAGTGGGTGCGGTTCTGGTTCCCTTCCCAGCGGCGGTGGACGATCATCAGACATACAACGCGCGATATCTGGTCAGCGAGGGAGCCGCTGTACTCATTGCCGATCGGGAGCTGACCGCCGACCGGCTTGCGCAGGAATTGGAGCGGTTGTGCGCCGGACGCGGCAAGTTGCTTGCCATGGCCGAGCGCGCGCGCCTGCTGGCCAAGCCGCATGCAGCCGAAGAACTGGCTGCCGCCTGCATCGCCATGGCAAGGAGCGCGGCGTGACCGTCGATCGGCGCAAATCCCTTGAGGGTGCGGTCACCGAGCGGCGCGTTGCGCCGGATCGTCGCGATCGCATGCGCCGGATCAACACAATCCACTTCGTCGGAATCGGCGGCAGTGGCATGAGCGGCATCGCCGAAGTGCTGATCAATCTCGGCTACGCGGTGCAGGGGTCGGATCTGAAGTCCAATCCCGTTACGCAGCGGCTGGAGAGGTTGGGTGCGCGGATCGCCTTTGGGCATGCCGCTCAGAATGTTCAGGGCGCCGACGTGGTCGTCGTGTCCGGCGCGGTTGCCCAGGGCAACCCTGAAGTCGATGCGGCGCTGGAGCAACGCATCCCGGTGGTTCCCCGTGCCGAAATGCTCGGCGAGCTCATGCGGTTCCGTTATTCGATTGCCGTGGCCGGCACTCACGGCAAGACGACGACCACGAGCCTGGTGGCCAGCATTCTGGCCGAGGGCGGGGAGGATCCGACCTTCGTCATCGGGGGCCGTCTCAAGAGCGCCGACAGCAACGCGCGCCTGGGAGCGAGCCGCTATCTGGTTGCGGAGGCCGATGAGAGCGATGCCTCGTTCACGCACCTGCAACCGCTGATCGCCATTGTGACCAATATTGACAACGATCATCTGGTCACGCACGGCGGGGATTTCGAACTGCTCAAGCACAGCTTCGTGGAGTTTCTGCACAACCTGCCGTTCTACGGACTGGCCGTGCTGTGCCTCGACGACGTGCACGTCAACAGCATCATGCGCAATGTCGGTCGGCCGATTCGGACCTATGGTCTGAGCGAAGCCGCGGATGTGCGTGCGCAGAATATCCAGCGCGACGGGCTACAGACCCGATTCGAAGTGGCACGACCGGGCGCCGCGGTGCTGGAAGTGAGGGTCAACCTGCCGGGCACACACAACGTCCTGAACTCGCTGGCCGCCATTGCGGTCGCCACGGAGTTGGGGATTGCCGATGAGGCCATTCAGCGCGCGTTGGCGGGCTTCGAGGGCATCGACCGCCGGTTGCAGCACATTGCGGACGTTGAAACGCCCGCCGGACGTGTGACCATCGTCGACGACTACGGTCATCACCCGACCGAGGTTGCCGCGACTCTCGAAGCGGTGCGTCAGGGGTACGCCGGCCGTCGCGTCATCCTTGCGTTCCAGCCGCACCGATACACAAGGACGCGCGATCTGATCGACGACTTTGGACGCGTGCTCGCAACTGCCGACGTGCTGCTGGTCACGGAGGTCTATGGAGCGGGTGAGACACCGATCGCGGGTGCCGATGGGCGGGCAATCTGCCGTGCGGTCCGTAGCCGCGGTCTCGTCGAACCTCTGTTCGTCGAAAAAGCAGAAGACCTCGCGGATTCGCTGAAGGACCTCATTCGCGATGGGGACGTCATCGTCACGATGGGTGCGGGCCACATCAGCTCCGTGTCTCACGAGTTGCCCTCCAAGCTGACCTCACGCTGGGAGCCGTCGTGACCGTGGCAATCGCAACAGAATTCGCGACACGCGTGAAACGTGAAGAGCCCATGAGCCGGCACACCTCCTGGCATGTCGGGGGGCCCGCGGAAGTCTTTTTCACTCCGCGCGATCGCGCCGATCTGGCAACGTTTCTCAAGACTTTGCACGCTGACGTGCCGATCCATTGGCTGGGTTTGGGCAGTAACGTTCTCGTGCGCGATGGAGGCATTGAGGGAGTCGTCATCAGTACGCGCGGGGCTCTTGATCGCCTGGAGCGCATCAACGAGACGACGATCTATGGCGAAGCCGGCGTTCCGTGTGCGCGCGTCGCGAAGCAGTGCGTGAAGTGGGGCTTGGGCCCTGCCGAGTTCTTCGCGGGAATTCCGGGCACGCTGGGCGGGGCTCTCGCCATGAATGCGGGAGCGTTCGGCGGCGAGACGTGGCGTCACGTGATTCAGGTCGAGACGATCGACCGACATGGCCGCGTCCACATTCGCGCTGCGGGTGAGTACTCAGTGAGCTACCGGCATGTCGCTGCACCGGTCGCGGATGAATGGTTCCTCGCGTCGCGGTTGGTTTTCGAACACAAGCCGGGCGCCAACGAAAGTGAAGTCCGTGCGCTGCTCGAGCGGCGCAAGGCGTCTCAACCTATCGGCGAGTGGAGTTGTGGATCCGTGTTCACCAACCCACCCGGCGATCACGCCGCGCGGCTCATCGAACTCAGCGGTCTGAAAGGGTTCCGTATCGGTGACGCCTCCGTATCGCAGAAGCACGCGAACTTCATCATCAATCACGGCCAGGCAACGGCCATAGATCTGGAGCGCCTCATTCAACACGTGCAGGACACTGTCGAGCGGCTGCACGGCGTGCGTCTGAAGCCCGAAGTGCGCGTGATGGGAGTGGCCGGCTGATGAGAGTGTGCGCCTAATGCGTCTCCTGCACGATCCAAAGGGTCTGCACCATGCCGCCGACGCGAAGGAGTTCGGGCGTGTTGCCGTGCTCTTTGGCGGCGACTCGACGGAACGCGAAATTTCCCTGCTTACCGGCAATGCGGTGCTGGAAGCGCTGCTGCGTCGGGGCGTGGATGCGAGCGCCTTCGATCCGCAGGACAGATCGCTGTCCGACCTCGTGAGCGAGCGATTCGACCGCGTATGGATTGCGCTGCACGGTCCTGGCGGCGAGGACGGCACTCTGCAAGGCGCCCTGGAATACCTGGGAATTCCATACACCGGCAGCGGCGTGCTCGGGTCGGCCGTCGGCATGGACAAGTTGCGCACCAAGCGCCTGGCACAGGCCATCGGTGTCGCAACGGCGGAATACGCAGTGCTGCAGGGGCCACAGGACTTCGAAGCCGCCCTGGAGCGACTGCGCCTGCCGATGATCGTAAAGCCGGCGTCGCAGGGCTCGAGCGTCGGTATGAGCAAAGTGGAACGCGCGGAGGATCTTCCTGCCGCGTTTCATGCGGCTGCGGCGGTCGACCCCCTCGTGTTCGCGGAGAGTTGGATCGTCGGACGCGAATATACCGTCGCCATTCTGCAGGGACGCGCGCTTCCTTCGATTCGAATCGAGACACCGAAGTCATTTTATGATTACGAGGCGAAATACTTTCGCGACGATACGCGTTACTTCTGTCCCTCGGGCCTGTCGGTGCCCGCGGAACAGCATCTCGCCAATCTGGCGCTCGCTGCGTTCGACGCAGCCGGTGCGGAAGGCTGGGGTCGCGCGGATTTCATGATGGACGCGACCGGACGGCCGCTGCTGCTCGAGATCAACACGGTGCCCGGGATGACCAGTCACAGTCTGGTGCCCATGGCAGCTCGGGCGATCGACGTCGACTTCGACGAACTCGTCTGGCGCGTGCTCGAGACGAGCTTCACGCGCCGGGCAGCCGGAGGTGGCCGATCATGATGGGCCGGGCGAAGAATCGTCGCAAGAAAGACGCAAAGCAGAGTACTCGCCGTTGGAGTCTCCCGGCGATCAACTGGCGGCGGCTGGCGCTCTCCACGGCCAGCGTCGTGGCCGTGTGCGCGGTCGTTGCCGGTACGCTGTGGACACTGGATCAGCCCATCCAGACCGTATCCGTGTCAGGTCGATTTCAGCGTGTCACTCCGGTCGACATTGAGCGGATCGTGAAGGAGCACGTTCGGGGCACTGGCTTGCTCAGCGTCGATCTGCTGTCGGTTCGCAAAGCGTTGCACGCCGTGCCTTGGGTGGATGCGGTCAGCGTACAGAGGAACTGGCCACGCGGTTTGAACGTCCTGGTGATCGAGCAGGTCGCGGCAGCGCGCTGGGGCGAGTCCGGATTGCTCAATACTCGCGGTGAGTTGTTTTCGACCGATGAGCGACACATTCCGCCGGAGCTGGCGCAATTGTCCGGCCCGGCGGGCAAGGAGTCGGTGGTCGCGGAGAAATACCTGGCCACCCAGGGCCGACTCGTGCAAGCAGGCCTGCGGCTCACGGCGATGCGGCTCGATGCGCGCGGCGCCTGGGAATTCGACCTGGCCAACGGGGTGACCGTGCGCCTGGGCCGGCGGCAGTTTGATGAACGTTTCGAGAAATTCATGCTGGCCGCGCTGAAGCTCGTGACCCAGCGTGGCGACGACATTCAATACATAGACATGCGGTACACCAACGGCTTCGCAATCGGCTGGCGCGGCAGCGCCGCTCACAACTCGGATGAGAATGGCGGTCGCGATGCTTAAGCGTTCGGATAGAAATCTCATCATCGGCCTGGATATCGGCACCTCCAAGGTCGTCGCTCTCGTGGGCGAAGTCGGCGCGGACGGCTCGATCGAGGTGCTGGGTGTCGGGACCCAACCCTCGCGCGGACTGAAGAAAGGCGTCGTCGTCAACATCGAGTCGACGGTGCAATCGATTCAGCGTGCGGTCGAGGAAGCCGAGCTGATGGCGGGTTGCGAGATCCACTCGGTGTACGCCGGCATCGCCGGCAGTCATGTGCGCAGTCTCAATTCCCACGGCGTCGTGGCGATTCGCGACAAAGAGGTCACGCACGGAGACGTCGAGCACGTCATCGACGCCGCCAAGGCCGTTGCGATTCCCGCTGACCAGAAAATTCTGCACGTGCTGCCGCAGGAGTTCATCGTCGACGGACAGGAAGGGATCCGCGATCCGATCGGCATGTCCGGTGTGCGCCTTGAAGCCAAGGTCCATATCGTGACGGGCGCCGACAGCGCCGCGCAGAACATCGAGAAGTGCATTCAGCGCTGCGGCCTGGATGTCGACGACGTCGTGCTCGAGCAGCTCGCTTCGAGCTTCGCGGTGCTGACGGAAGATGAGAAAGAGCTCGGTGTGTGCCTGGTCGACATAGGCGGCGGCACGACCGATCTTGCCGTGTTCTCGAACGGCGCGATTCGCCACACGGCCGTGATCCCGATCGCGGGCGACCAGGTCACCAACGACATCGCCGTATCGATGCGCACTCCGACGCAATACGCGGAGGACATCAAGATTCGCTACGCGTGTGCCCTGTCGCAGCTCGCCAATCCTGACGAGAGCATCGAGGTGCCGAGCGTCGGCGACCGGCCTGCGCGGCGCCTTGCGCGGCAGACGCTGGCCGAGATCGTCGAGCCGCGCTACGAGGAGCTGTTCGGGCTGGTACGTGAGGAGTTGCGTCGCAGCGGCTTCGAAGAAGTCATCGCCGCAGGCATCGTTCTCACGGGCGGCAGCGCCAAGATGGAAGGCGCCATCGAGCTTGCCGAAGAAGTGTTTCACATGCCGGTCCGACTCGGCCTGCCGCAGCAGGTGAAGGGCCTCTCGGACGTGGTGCGCAATCCGATTTATTCAACGGGCGTGGGGCTGTTGCTCTACGCACGTGACAACGTCATGCCCGCAAGGCGCGGGCGCTCTCTGGGCGGTAACGCGAAGTCGGTCTTCGACCGGATGCGTTCCTGGTTCCAGGGCAACTTCTGAAAGTGGACAGACCAAGACAACCGGGGTAGAGGAGTAGAATTTATGTTTGAACTGATGGACGCGTATAGCCAGAGCGCCGTCATCAAAGTGATCGGTGTGGGTGGCGGCGGCGGGAACGCCGTGGCTCACATGGTCACGGCGGGAATCGACGGCGTCGAATTCATGTGCATTAACACCGACTCGCAGGCGTTGAAGCACGCCAAGGTCAAGACCGCGTTGCAGATCGGATGCAACATCACCAAGGGACTGGGCGCAGGCGCGGACCCCGAAGTCGGCCGCCAGGCTGCGATGGAGGATCGCGACCGGATCGTCGAGTTGGTCGAAGGTTGCGACATGCTGTTCATTACCGCCGGCATGGGCGGAGGCACGGGCACGGGAGCGGCTCCCGTGGTGGCGCAGGTGGCCAAGGAACTCGGCATTCTCACCGTGGCGGTCGTCACGAAGCCGTTTGAAATGGAGGGCAACAAGCGCTCCATGGTCGCCGAGCACGGCATCGCCGAGTTGGGCAAGTACTGCGACTCGCTGATCCAGATTCCGAACCAGAAACTGCTGACGGTGCTCGGGCCGCAGACCACTTTGCTGGATGCGTTCAAGTCGGCCAACCAGGTCCTGCAGGGGGCCGTTCAGGGCATCGCCGATCTGATCACCCGGCCCGGCCTGATCAACGTGGACTTCGCGGATGTGCGCACGGTGATGGCCGAGACAGGCATGGCGATGATGGGTTCGGGCGTTGCAAGCGGCGAAGGCCGGGCACGCGCGGCGGCCGAAGCGGCCGTTTCCTCACCGTTGCTCGAAGACATCAACCTGGCAGGGGCGCACGGAATCCTGGTGAACGTGACGGCGGGTATGGACCTGTCGATCGGCGAATTCCAGGAGGTCGGCAACATCGTCAAGCAATTCGCTTCCGAGGATGCGACGGTGGTGGTCGGCACGGTCATCGATCCGGAGCTGACGAATCAGGTTCGCGTAACGGTGGTCGCTACCGGCCTGGGTCGTCCGGCGCACTCGGTCCGCGGCACGAGCGCGCCGCAGCGCGAGCGGGAATCCGTTCCCATGCGCGAGATTCCCACGCATCGTGAAGCACAGACGCGAGCCGAGCCGTCGATGCGAGTGGTGCGCAAAGGACCGATGTCCAGCAGCGATTACGCTGCGTTGGACAAACCGACCGTGCAGCGACAGCGGGCCGTTGGCGACGGCCTGCGGGCGGAGGCCGAACCCGAGGATCTGCTGGACATTCCGGCGTTCCTGCGGCGGCAGGCCGACTGACATGCCAAAACGGCTCTGGCGACCATGTAAGTAGTTGTAGGGAGGCGGGGCTCACTGGGGGCGCCTAGCCCGAATGGGTGCCCCGCCGTCGTTGGAGTCGGTTTTTGCGTGTGGTACGGTAGGGTGCTAAAGGAACAGATAAAGCTAGATTTCATGGTTGGACAACGCACGCTCAAGAACTCTATTCGCGCCACCGGAGTGGGGCTTCATTCAGGCAAGAAGGTCCTGATGACGCTTCGACCGGCGGAGGCGGACGCCGGAATCGTGTTCCGCCGCATGGATCTGACAGGTTCCGTCGATATTCTGGCGCATGCGGAGAATGTCGGCGACACGATGCTGGGCACGACTTTGTGCAAGGGCGACGTACGGGTGTCCACTGTGGAGCACCTGCTGTCGGCGTTTGCCGGGCTGGGCATCGACAACGCCGTCGTCGAGCTCAGTGCGGTGGAAGTGCCGATCATGGACGGCAGCGCAGGTCCCTTCGTGTTTCTGCTGCAATCGGCCGGTATCGAGGAACAGAGCGTGCCGAAGCGCTTCGTGCGCGTGAAAAAGACGGTTCGGGTCGAGGACGGCGACAAGTGGGCGCAGTTCGATCCCTTTGACGGTTTCAAGGTCAATTTCGAGATCGAATTCAATCATCCGATTTTCAAGCGGCGTGCCCAGAAGGCGTCGATGGACTTCTCGACCACGTCTTTTCTGAAGGAAGTCAGCCGCGCCCGCACGTTCGGCTTCATGCGCGACCTGGAAAAGCTGCGGGCGCGCAATCTCGCCCTCGGCGGGAATCTGGACAACGCCATCGTGCTGGATGAATTCCGCGTGCTCAACGAGGACGGCCTGCGCTACGAGGACGAGTTCGTGAAGCACAAGATCCTGGATGCCATCGGGGATCTGTACCTGCTGGGCCACAGCCTGATCGGCGAGTTCAGCGGCCACAAGTCCGGGCATGCCCTGAACAACCGGCTGCTGCGCACCTTGCTGGCGGACGCGGCTGCCTGGGAAGAGGTGGTGTTCGAGTCGTACGCCGACGCGCCTATCTCATATATAGAGGCTCCTGCGTTGCCGGAGAGCGGCGGCTAGCCGCATCAACTGCGCGGCAGCACCCGCACCTTAATAGACATAATGCCCGGGTGCGCCGCGCGCAGCGGGGCTGCGATTTCCTCTACCGCGTAGCGCAGTCGCGCCGCCCAGGCCGCGGATTCGGCGAACAGCACCAGCGTGCCCTCCCGCTCGACGATTCCCGACATCCGGCTCGAAATATCCTTTGGTAAATGGGTTTCGAGCCAATTCTTCCACGTGGCCTGGCGCGCTGCCTGATCCGTGACGCGCGTCAATGTGGGCGACAGCCTCGCCAGCACGTCTTTGACAGAATCGGGCAACCTGGACGCTCCTGGAGTGTCCCGGAGCGGATTTCGGGATGCGTTGCGCTTGTTTCGTAACCGCCGATTGGGCATAGTCGAATCGCTGATTTGGGCAAACCCGTCGAAAGTCGGGGACGCAAAGCCACCGGTCTAAAGCGAGGAGCCATGACAGCGGGGTTGCCAGCAAGGTGCAACGTATTTTTTAAACGAGAACAGGGCGCATCACGCCCGGATCAGGCTCGTCTGCGCAGCTTGCGGTGCCTGTCCGATCCATCGGGGAACCGAACGCTTTTGGAGCGCAGGCCATGAACGTCATTTTCTTTTCCAAGCGCGAGGGCCGGGCCCGGCAGCTGAACCTGGCGCATCCGCTGGCGTTTGGAGCGGCCGCGGTGCTGACGTTGAGCCTGTTGGGCAGTGTTTTTTCGCTCGGGATGCATCTGGGCCAGAGCAACAACTCGGCGGGTGCCCGCGGCGATTCCGCCCAGTGGTCGCAGGTACTCGTCGATCAGAAACGCCAGATCGCCGACCTCCGGCAGCAGCTGCAGGAGCGGGTCGACGCGATGGCCGTGCGTCTGGGGGCCATGAACGCGCACGTGATCCGCCTGGACGCGCTGGGCAAGCGGCTCACGGAGATGGCGGACATCGACAATCGCGAGTTCGACTTCGACACCGATCCGCCCAGCGGCGGACCGGATTCCGACGGCGAGGGCATCAGTGCCCAGATCCCGGATCTCACCGCCATGCTCGACCGCATGGACAAGAGAGTGGAACGGCGGGACTCGCAACTCTCGGCGCTCGAGAACGTGATCCTGGCCCGGGACCTGAAGGAGCAGATCCATCCCGAAGGCCGTCCGGTCACGCAGGGTTTCATCTCCTCCTATTTCGGCGAGCGGGAAGATCCGTTCACCGGCGAAGAGGCCTATCACAAGGGTGTCGATTTCGCCGGTGCCGCCGGTGAAAATGTCATTGCCGTCGCTGCCGGTGTCGTGACCTGGGCGGGCGAACGTTCAGGCTACGGCACGCTGGTGGAGATCAACCACGGCGACGGGTTGGCCACCCGCTATGCGCACAATGAGCGCGCTCTGGTGCACGTCGGCGATACCGTGAAGCGCGGTCAACCGATTGCTTTGATGGGTTCCACCGGCCATTCCACGGGTCCGCATGTTCATTTCGAAGTCTTGCGCAACGGCCGCCAGGTCGATCCGTTAAGCTTCATCGGTAAGTGACGGTCACCGGCCCGGCCTGCGGTCGCGGCCTGCACTCCAGCGTCGATTTTCTCACCCGCGGGAGTTGAAATCCCGCCCCGCCGAACCAATTGGGCGCAGCGTGCGTCTATTGCGTACAATACGCGCCTTTTTCGAGCACCCGTCCTAAGCGCTCGAACCCGGTCTAACCGCTTGTCGAATCAAGCTTTTTCCGACTCAGGATTGTCACGTTGCTGCAACTTCTCACGCGCGTTTTCGGCAGTCGTAACGAGCGGCTGGTCCGTGGCTATGGACGCTATGTCCGTGCGGCCAATGAGTTCGAGTCCACCGTCCAGGCTCTGAGCGACGAGGCTCTGCGTGCCAAGACGGACGAGTTTCGCCGCCGCCTCCAGGAGGGGGCCAAGCTCGACGACCTGATACCGGAGGCCTTCGCCGTCGTGCGTGAGGCCGGACGCCGGACTCTCAAGATGCGGCACTTCGATGTGCAGCTCATCGGCGGCCTCGTGCTCCACGAGGGGAAAATCGCCGAGATGCGCACAGGCGAGGGCAAGACGCTCGTCGCCACGTTGCCGGCGTATCTCAATGCGTTGCCCGCACAGGGCGTGCACATCGTCACGGTGAACGAATACCTCGCCGAGCGCGATGCGAACTGGATGGCGCCTGTTTATCGCTTCCTCGGACTGACGGTCGGCGTAATCAAGAATTCGCAGAGCCCGTCGGAGAAGCGCGAGGCGTATGCCTGCGACATCACTTACGGCACCAATAACGAATTCGGCTTCGACTACCTGCGCGACAACCTGGCGTTCCGGCTCGAGGATCGCGTGCAGCGTGGCTTGTTTTATGCGGTGGTCGACGAGGTCGACTCGATTCTGGTCGACGAAGCGCGCACTCCGCTGATCATTTCCGGGCCTGCCGAGGAGAGCACGGAGCTGTACGCGCGCATCAACCAGCTTGTGCCGCGCCTGCAGCGCCAGACAGTGGAAGAGGGCCCGGGCGATTTCTCCGTGGAGGAGAAGAGCAAGCAGGTCCACATCACGGAATCGGGTCATGAGCACGTCGAGAACCTTATGACGGAGCTGGGGTTGTTGCGTGACGGCGAAAGCCTTTACGACCCGGCAAACATCCGGCTCATGCATCACCTGAATGCGGCCTTGCGCGCGCATTCTCTTTACAAGCGCGACGTCGAATACATAGTGCGCGGCGGCGAAGTCATCATCGTCGACGAGTTCACGGGCCGCACGATGCAAGGGCGGCGCTGGTCCGACGGCCTTCACCAGGCGGTCGAAGCGAAAGAGGGCGTGCGCATCCGCGAGGAAAACCAGACGGTTGCCTCGATCACCTTCCAGAATTACTTCCGGCTGTACAAGAAGCTGTCCGGCATGACCGGTACGGCCGACACCGAAGCGCCCGAGTTCCTGCAGATCTACGGCCTCGAGGTCGTCGTGATTCCCACTCACCGGGAGATGATCCGCAAGGACAATCCCGACTTCGTGTATTTGACGCAGGACGACAAGTACGCCGCGATCATCGAGGACATCAAGGATTGCGTGGAGCGCGAGCAGCCGGTGCTCGTCGGCACGACGTCCATTGAAACATCCGAATATCTCGCCGGCCTGCTGCAGAAGCAGGACATCAAACACGAAGTGCTGAACGCCAAGCAGCACGAGCGCGAGGCGCACATCGTTTCGCAGGCGGGCCGTCCCGGGGCCGTCACGATTGCCACCAACATGGCAGGCCGCGGCACGGATATCGTGCTTGGCGGAAATTTTGAGACCGAGCTGGCCGGCCTCGGTGAAATCGACGAGGTGACCCGCCAGCGCGTGCGTGGCGAGTGGCAGCAGCGCCATGACAAGGTGCTCGCGGCGGGCGGACTGCACATCGTCGGCACCGAGCGCCACGAATCGCGCCGCATCGACAATCAGCTGCGCGGCCGCTCGGGTCGCCAGGGCGACCCAGGTTCCAGCCGCTTCTATCTGTCGATGGAAGACAACCTGATGCGCATCTTCGGCGATCCGATGCGCACCAAGCGCCTGTTGCAGATGGCAGGCATGAAGGAGGGCGAGGTCATCGAGAGCGGCATGCTCACTCGCCAGATCGAGAAGGCACAGCGCAAGGTCGAGTCGCACAACTTCGACATCCGCAAGCAACTCCTTCTGTTCGACGACGTGGCCAACGACCAGCGCAAAGTCGTCTACCAGCAGCGCACCGAGATCATGGGGACGGAGGATCTGTCCGCCGCGATTCGCGGCATCATGGAGGAAGCGGTGGGCACGCTGGTGGACCAGTACCTGGCCAAGCAGGCCTCCTCGTCGGATTGGGATCTTCAGGGGCTGGCGGAGGCGGTGCAGAAGGATTTCAACGCGCACGTCGAACCGAAGTCCTGGCTCGCGCAGGAGCCGGATCTGGAGGAAGCGACGCTGCGGGCGCGAGTTGCGCACGATGTTCTCGCGGCCTATGACAGCAAGGTCGCCGGCATCGGCGCACCCGTCATGCGTGCTATAGAGAAGCAGGCAATGCTGAACATGCTGGATCAGCATTGGCGCGAGCATCTCGCTGCGATGGATTACCTGCGTCAGGGAATCCATCTGCGCGGCTATGCACAGAAGGACTATCGCTTCGAATACAAGCGTGAGGCGTTCGAGCTGTTCGCGGCGATGCTGGAACGGGTGAAGTTCGAGACCGTCTCGTTCCTCACCAAGGTGGAAGTGCGTTCCCAGGAGGAGGTCGATCGCGAAGCGGAAGAGCGGCGCCGGCGTCTCATGCAGGCACTTCAGGCCCAGCACGCCGAGGCGCAATCCATTCTGGCCGCGGAGGAAGAGGCGGCCGCCGGCGGCGGGTCCGGAGCGGCAGCGGGTGGCGCCGAACGGCAGCTGCTGGGCCCCTCTGCCGATCAGCAGGGAACGTTCGTGCGCTCGGATCGGAAAGTGGGCCGCAACGAGCCGTGCCCCTGCGGATCCGGTAAGAAGTACAAGCACTGCCACGGAACGCTTTCAACCGTGGAATAAGCCGAGCGTGGCCGGTGGGAATCCCACGATTCGGGTTGTCGCGGCCGCCCTCTACGATCGCGACGGCCGGGTATTGATTGCGCAGCGCCCCCCCGGCAAGCACATGGCAGGTCGCTGGGAGTTTCCCGGCGGAAAGGTCACCGCCGGGGAGACGGAAGCGGCCGCTATCGCGCGCGAACTCCAGGAGGAGCTCGGGATCCGGGTGGCGAGCAGCCGCCCGTTCATGCGCCTCGACCATGACTACCCCGACCGGCGGGTAGAACTGTCGATGTGGATCGTCGACCGCTATGAAGGGGAGCCTCAGCCGCTGGACGGCCAGCGCCTGAAGTGGGTGCCGCCCGGGCGCCTGCTGCAGGAGGACATCCTTGAAGCCGACCTGCCGTTCGTCCAGGCCTTGAGCACTCTGCCGGCCCCGATCGCCTGAGCGATTGGACTCAAGGCCGTTCGGCTCGCGGTAAGGCACCATTCTTGCGAAGCTCGCCCCGACGCTCTGTGTAAAATGAGCACTGATTTCGCAAACCCGAATGGACGGATATGGCAGCGCAGAACGACCTCCCGGACGTCAGGCTCGACCCGGCAGGGTTGTATCAAGAAGAGATGTTCACGGACCGCAGGGCCGGAACACTTCGCCGGCTCACGCCGGTGACGGCCGAAGGCGTGGTGGACCCCTCGCGGGAAGTCCTCTTCTCGGGGCAGACGCAATTGCTGACGCCCGCGGGCGTGCTGCCGCTGGTCTTCGAGATCGAGGCGGCCACGCTGCCCGAGGCACTGGAGAAGTTTCCCGATGGTGTGAAAGCCGCTCTGGAGCAGGCGATCGAGGAGGCCCGCGAGATGCGTCGCGAGTCCGCTTCCCGGATCGTCGTGCCGGATGTCGGAGCGAGTGTCGGACCGGGCTCCAACGCGGGCGGCGGCAAGATCAAGTTCTAGGCCGCGGCCGCGGCCTTGCCTTCAGCGTCAGCCGGGCCGCGATCCAATCGAGGTCCGGGAACGGAGGCTTGGGCAGTTTCGTTACTCATCCTTGGGGCCACGAGGCCTTCAAGTTCCCCCGGGTGGGAGCGATACGAGGATGGCTGTGAACGAAACCCAAAATCCCGCAGGTGCGGTCCCGGCAGTGACGATTGGCGTCCCGGTGTACAACGGGGAGGCCTTTCTGGAAGATGCGCTGCGCTCTGCGCTTGCGCAGACGCGTGAGGATCTCGAGGTGGTGATCAGCGACAACGCTTCCACCGATCGAACGGGCGAGATATGCCGCGAATACGCACTCAAGGATCCGCGAGTGCGGTATTTCCGCAACGCGAAGAACCTGGGGGCCGCACCCAACTACAACATCGCTCTGCATCATGCGCGCGGCCGCTTCTTCAAATGGCTCGCGCACGATGACCGGATCCTGCCGTCGTATGTCGCCAGTACGACGCATGCCCTGGAGAGTCGACCGGATGCGATCCTGTGCAACACTACGGTGTCCTACATCGACGGCAGCGGCAGCCAGATAGGGCTGTACGACAGCCGGCTCGGTAGGGCCGATTCTCCGTCCGTCCCGGGGCGCCTTGCATGGATGATCCTGCGTTCCCACTCCTGTGTTGATTTCTTCGGGATGTTCCGCAGGTCGGCCCTGGAGGGCTCGTTGCAGCACGGCAGCTTTCACGGCGCCGACCGGGCGCTGTTGGCACAGATGGCCATTCGTGGTCCGTTGCTGCAGATCGCAGCGCCGCTCGTACAAATGCGCGAGCATGAGAAGCGCTATACGCGCTCCGCAGGCCGGGCGATCGACAGAGCCGCCTGGCATGACGCGAGTCTACGCGGCCGTGTCACTTTCCCAACCTGGAGGCTATACAGCGAATTTCTGAAGATGGTGAAGAGCGAAGCGATGACCTCGGCCGAACGGATGCGCTGCTACGGAGTCCTCGCTCGTTGGTGGGCCAGCAACTACAACGCCGTGCGAGCCGCGATAGACGTTGTTGCGCTGGTAGCTCCCGGTGCGCCCGCTGTAGCCGAGCGCGTCAAAGTCCGCCTGTTTGGTGCAGCCCCGGGGCATCTTGCAGGCGCGCGGCGCCGCTGACACGGCCGCCATGATGGCCCAGGCTGTCGAAGAGTTCGCCGTAAAGCACACAATAACACCTGTGTCCGGCCCGAGATTCAAGGTTGCGATGGTGGCTGCGTGTCCGATGCCTGCGCGTCGCGGGACGCCTTTGCGCATAGAACGTATGACTGAGGCGCTGCGCGCGCGCGGACACCGGGTCGAGGTCATCACCTATCACATTGCCGACAACGAAGATTCCCTGAGCTTCCCTGTGCATCGTATTGCCGGGAAGCGGCGTTACTGGCACATGCCCGCTGGACCCAACGCGCGCAAGCTGCTGCTCTACGATCCCATGCTGGCGTTGAAGCTCTGGCAGGTGATTGCGACAGGCGGCTTCGATGTCATCCATGCGCACCACTTCGAGGGGCTGCTCGTTTCCCTGCCGTGCAAATTGCGCTTTGGTATTCCCGTCATTTATGACGCTCACACCCTGTTGGGTGCGGAGCTGCCGAGCTACGGACCTCGCCTGTCCCGTTGGGCGACGAGGGTCGTCGGGAATGGTCTGGATAGATGGTTGCCGCGCGCCGCCAATCACATTGCTTCCGTGACTCCCGACATTCGCGACCATCTCATCGAGCGGTATGGAATGGACCCGGGGCGTATCTCCGTCGTCATGAACGGTGTCGAGTCCGGCAGCTTTCGAGTGACGTCACCGCAGCCGCGGGACGGCTCTATCCGGCTCATCTACTCCGGCACCCTGGCGGCGTACCAGGATATCGATCTGCTGCTGGAGTCGTTTGCGCGGGCCTGGCGCGTCCGGCAGGACCTGAAACTCTGCTTTTCCGTCAGTTCGTCCTTCGAGCCCTATGAGGCGTTGGCAACGCGGCTTGGGATCCGCCACGCCATTGAAGTAGTGGCCGACAGCCTGGAGGAATTGCCGTGCCGGCTGGCGGCGGCGTCCGTGGCCGTCCTCTCCCGGATGCACTGTCCGGGTATTCCGCAGAAACTACTGAACTACATGGCGGCCGGCAAAGCCATCGTCGCCAGTGCCGGTTCCGCGAAAGTGCTCGAGCATGAGCGCAATGGCCTGATCGTACCCAACGGCAATGCGGACGCATTTGCGCAGGCCGTACTCCGGCTTGCCGACAATCCGCCGTTCGCGCGCCAACTAGGGGATGCTGCGCGTCTGGACGTTGAACGTCACTACACCTGGGACCAGACCGCGCTGAGACTGGGGGGTATCTACGAGGCAGTGACGGCGCAGCGGCAGGCGACCCGCAGCGCCTGAGGGCGCTGGCAGTGTCCAGCAACCTAATTCTTCGCGACTCTGAAGGCGCTCGCGGCACGTTTCGCCCACTGAATCAGAATCGGTGGCGTTATCAGGTTGATCAACTTGACCGCCTCGCGCTTGATCTCGAAGCGTCCGCCCTTGAACTCCACGGAGGTGGAGCGTGCGGCCCAGCCCGGCACGGGCGGCGCGGTGTAGTAGTACCAGGACAGACACAGCCGCGCCCGCCCCTCGGGGCAGGTCAGCGGCTTGCGATGCCCGTGAAGTGCGTGGGGCGTGTTGAAAATCAGTAATCGATTGAACAACGGCTCGACCGTTTCCTGGACGTGTCCCGGCGAATCCGGTGGATCGTCGGAATGCAGCTCGAGCTGGCCGCCCCATTGCGGCTGCCAGTCGCGATTCAGGTACAGCAGCACGTTGATGCGCCGATCGAGCCGCAACTCGCGTTGCGTGGCGAAGTCGTAGTGCAGCCCCAGGAAGCCGCCCGGCGAGACTTTCATGTAACCGGCGGCGTGCAGATGCGGATCCGGAATCAGTCCGGCGATACCGGTGAGCTTTTCCAGAAAATGCACGAATCGCGAGCTGTTGAGTGCGTGCGCGATCGTCTCCGCCGTGGGTCCGAACGAGGCGGTATCGGAGCAAACCTTCTTGCGCTCGTTCACCGTGTCGTAGCTGGTCCAGTTGGCTTCGACGCCGGGTAACTCCGCGATGGCCTGGTCGAGCAGTGCATCTGAAAACAGGTCGTCCAGAACGATATGCGGAAACGGCGTCCCGGCCCGGTACTGCGTGTTCAGCAGCGACGCGAGTTCGTTCAGCCTGTCCCAGTCGACGACGTTCGAGGGCAGCGGCGGCGCTGCCCGGGCAGCAGCGTCAAAGCGGAACGAGTTGGGGGTTGAGGCCGCGAGAGTTGAGCTCATAGCGAACTTCTTCCGTATAAATCGAGTTCATCAGCAGCACGATGTCGGGGCGCAGTTCCCTGAGCCGCTCGGGGCTGACGATTTCGCGGCCGCTGCCGGCGAGAAATTTGCCGTGCTTGTGCGGATTGATGTCGACGATTGCGGTCAGCTCCTCACCCAGCCGCAGCGAACTGATCAGCGAGACGCATTTTGAACCGGAACCCCAGATCGCCAGCGTTCGGCCGTCGCGGCGGGCCTGGTGGGCGAGGGTGGCGATTTCCTGCAAGCGCGCGTCGACCCGGGCCTTGAAACCGTCGACCAACTGCGTGACGCGCTCGAGATCGTCCTCCTGCGACAGTCGCGGTACCGTCGGCCCAGGCGCCGGGCGCGCTTCGATCATCAGGTACTGACTGCCGTAGGCCTTGAACAGTTCGACGACCTCGAAGCTGGTATCCCTGAACACCCGCGCCAGCGAGCCTCGGGTGAAATAAGTGCAGTGCTCGTAGTAGACATCCCAGAACATGCCGTGCTCGAGGATGTGTTCCATGTCCGGCAATTCGAAGAATACGTTCACGTGCCTGCGGTCGCCGATCGTTTCGCGCACCAGCGTCATGAACTCGCCCACCGGGGCGATGTGTTCGAGCGTGTGTCGGCAGCAAACGTAGTCCGCCTGCAGATGCGAATACTTGGGACCGTAGAAGTCGCGGATAAAGCGGATGCGGTTGGCTGCGGCGCTCTGGGTCCGTTCGGGCCGGTAGCCGGGGTCAAGGCCGATGCCATTGCAGCCGGCGCGCTCACAGAGCGCTACCAGAAATTCGCCCTTGCCGCAGCCGATCTCGAGTACGGACGTGCCGGGGCCGATGCCGTACTTGGCGATCTGGTCGTCGCATATATCGTTCACGAAGCGCATGAAGCGCGGCGAGAAGGCCTGAGTTTCCTCGTACGCCGGCGAGTAGGCGTTGAGTCCGACGTCGAAGCGGATATTGGAAATGAAGCCGCATTCGCGGCAAAAGGCCAACTCGATATCGCCGCGCGGGAAAGCCAGCGCCGCATCGCGTGTCGGCAGCATCAGGCAGCTGTGCGCTGGAACGTCGCGGACGGTGTAGAAGGTTTCAAGGTCCCCACCACCGCAGGCCTGGCAGTCGAGCCGCTGACCGGTGATCAGCTCCGGGATCGCCGGAAAAGCAAATTCCGCGGGGCTGGCGGCGCGCAGTGCGCCCATGTCGAGAGTCTGTTTGTGATTCATAGTATTACAGGCCGTGGCACGGGAATGATGAAACGACCGCCGCGGCGCCGGTATTCGGCCTGCTGCGTCATGATTTCGTCCTGGAAGTTCCAGGGCAGGATCAGCACGTAGTCGGGCTGAACTTCCAGCAGGCGGTCCGGGGATTCGATCTTCAGCCGTACACCGGGCACGTAGCGGCCCTGCTTGTGCACGTTCCGGTCGACCACGAAGTCGAGGATGTCTGCGCCGATCCCCACATAGTTGAGCATGATGGTGCCTTTGGCGGCGGCACCATAGCCGACGATGCGTGCGTTACGGCGCTTCAGATCCTGCAGCAGCGACTTAAGCTCGCTGCGTATCTGTGCGACGCGCGTCGAGAAGTCGGCGTAGTACTCCAGACGATCCAATCCCAACCGATGCTCGGCCTGCAGGTACTCCGTCACGGAGTGCCGGGGACAATCGTGTTTTTCCACGAACAGACGCAGCGAGCCGCCGTGAATCGACAAAGGTGTCACGCGATTGAGGAACAGTCCGTGGCGCTCGAACAGATCGC
>FTJL01008539.1_pt1 | contig 28040 bp, 25 predicted proteins | sample 1658551 | NCBI WGS metagenome assembly FTJL01 (sample SAMEA3914835, study PRJEB12502) | metagenome | biome: forest; material: soil | place: Canada | collected 2011-07-03 | depth 0.3 m
CCGACGCGCGGATCGACGGAGGACTCGATCATCTCGCCGGACGAGGTCGCGAACAGGAAGCGGCGGGCGATGGCCACGTCCAGGAAGGCGTCGAACACCCGCTCGGCCGGCACGGCATAACGGTGGGTGACCACCAGGGTGATCAGCTCTTCGGAGCTCATGGCTTGGCCTCCAGGATCTTTTCAAGTTCGTCCAGACGCCACCTCCAGAGCGCCCTCTGCTCGTCGAGCCATTGGGCCGTGGCGTCCAGCGGGGCCGGATTCAGCGCGAGCAGGTATTCGCGGCCGCGCTTCCTGCGCCGGACCAGCTCGGCCCGCTCCAGGATGCGGATGTGCTTGGACACCGAGTTCAGCGAGATCGGGAACGGCCGGGCGACATCGGTCACCCGCGCTTCCCCCGAGGCCAGCCGCGTCAGGATCGCGCGCCGGGTGGGATCGGCGAGGGCGATCAGGGTGTGATCGAGATATTCATCCATTTGGATGAATATTTAGCAGCCTCTCGCTGCTCCGCAAGTTCGGCGGCCATTTCAGGTGAGTGAGAACCGGCGCGGTCAGTCGCCGACGGCGTCCCTCAGGAACTGGAGGACGCCATCGAGCGAAGGTGGTTCGATCACCAGCGGCTCGGCGGCGATCTCCTCCCAGAGTTCTGGCCTGCCTTCGACCTCGGCCACGCGATCGGCGAAGGCCTCGAGCGAGGGAAAGTCGATGCGGTTGATCAGGGCCTTGGGATTGAAGTCCAGGGTCAACCAGGGATCGGACCAGTAGAGCGGCACGCAGCCGCCCACCCAGGCCTGCAACGGCTTTTCAGTGTGGTAGCCGGGGAAGGTCGAGTTCTCGAAACAGAGGTTGAAGCGATAGTCGGGCAACAGCTCGTATTTGGACCGCTCGATCGGAGCTCCGGCCAGGGCGCCGAACTGGTCCACTGGACCGATGCTTTCCAGCGCCTCGACCGCCCTCTGGCGATAGGGCACGCCGTTGCGCGCGAGGAAGCAGCAAAACCGGTCCGGCCGGGGCCGCGGTGGGCGCGGCGTCATCAGCCGTTCGAGGGCGACCCTGGGCTCGTGGAAGTCCCGCCCGGCCATAGGCCCCACCTTGCCTTCCCAATCGATTTCGCCCCACCAGAAGGGCGCGCGCACGTTGCGGCCGCCATAGCTGTCGAAGTCCGATGAAATCGAGCGGGCGTAATAGTCGTAGTTGGGCCGCAGGTTCTCCCAGATGACCCCAAGGGTCTTTTCCGGAAACTTGCTCGGGGCGTGGGGGAAGACGCTGGTCAGGATCAGGTCGGCGTCGCGCAGCCGGTCGGCGACGTGGAAGGCCCCGAACGCCTTGCGCAGCAGATAGGACAGGAAGCCGTGCTCGACGTCGAACCGGCCCCAGAAGTTGGTGAAGGCGATCGCGGGTCCGGACGGGCTCGGCACGGGCGTCTCCGGGCAGACGGCGGGCGGAGGCGCTGGAGGCCTCCGCCCTCATATCGGCTCAGTCGGCGTTGGCGGGCGCCTTGCCGGTGATGCGGTCGGTCTCGGCCTTGGTGGATTGCGGGCCGGTGTTGCGGCTGACGAGGCCGCCGACCGCGCCGCCCTTGGGGAAGGGCTCGGGATCGCCTTCCTTGAGCTGCAGCCCGAACATCGGGCTCATGCCCGGATGCCGGCCGAGGCCGCCGTAGAGGTCGAAGCCCCGGTCGATCCAGTCGCGCAGCGGATCGTCCTCGGTCAGCGGCGGGGTGGAGGCCACCGAGGCGCACCACAGGAACACCGACAGGGCGCGGAAGTCGGAATAGTTGGGCTGATCGCCGCCCAGCCAGGGACGATCCTTCAGGATGGCGCGGAACGGCTCCAGGGTCGGAGGCACCTGGGCCAGCTTGGTGCGGCCTTCCCTGGACACCTCTTCCAGCTTGCGCCCGCCCAGCATCCGCTCGCGGCTCTCGGTGACGTACTGGTGGTCCTGGGGCAGAGAACGGTCGCGGTAGTCGACGATGAAGGCCTGGAACCAGGGGCCGATGGCGGTGCGCCACAGCCAGCCTTCGACGAACTCGGTCAGCGACTTGATCCCCGGATCGCCGATCAGGGTCGGGCGGTCGGGATATTTGCGGTCGAGGTACTCGGCGATCAGCCAGCTATCCAGGATGTATTCGCCGTCGTCGACGATCACCGGCAGGCGCTCGGAGCGGCCGTCGGTGCGCTCCATGATGCCGGTGAAGCCGCCCGGCACGATGTCGATGTCGAAGCCCTTGTGGGCCAGGGCGTACTTGGTCGCCCAGACGAAGGGGCTGATGGTGCAGCCGGACGCCAACTGCAGGTCGAAGAGCGTGATGGTGTTGTTCTTGGCCACGGGCGGTCCTCCTGGAGCCCGACCTGTTAGCGATTTGACTTAGTCAATGCACGCCCTTTCACGCCCCCGTTCCGCGGCCCGGAACCCGGGCCGCCGGCGGAAATTGCGAACCCTCCGCGCCGTCCGGTCGCAGGGACGTTCTGACACGCTCCAATGCAGCGCAAGCGGGTGCATCTAGGGCGGGTGAACGATGTTACGACATACCGCGCCAAGGTGCGCGACCTGCGCGCCCGCGCCGAAGCTTCCACCACGGCGGCCGAGGCCTCCAACTACCTCGAACTCGCCAAGGTCTGGGAGAAGATGGCCTGGGAGGCCGAACAGCTGGTGCCGCCGGAGACGCGGGCAGTCGAGAGCTGACCGGGCGCCATAAGCCCTTTCCTCCATCCGACGCCGCCGGGTAGAACGGCGGCTTCAGGCGAGGACACCAAAGTGCGGCTGCATCCCACCGGCAAGTTCGACAATTCCGCCAAGCCTTCGAACCTCATCCAGGTCAGGCCCCTGGCCGCCGCCATGGGCGCGGAGATCTGCGGCGTCGACGTGCCCAACATGTCCGACGAGCAGATGTCGGAAGTGCGCCAGGCGCTCTACCGGCACAAGATGATCTACTTCCGGGGCCAGAAGCTGAGCCATGCGGACCACGAGGCCTTCAGCCTGAAGTTCGGCCCCTTCGCGGTTGACGCCTACACCTCCGGCGTGCCCGGCCACCGCGACGTGCACCCGCTGATCAAGGAAGCCGACGACAAGTCCAAGCACGTGTTCGGCGAAGGCTGGCACACCGACTCCCCCTTCCTGCCCCAGCCGCCCTCGGTGACCATCCTGCGGTCGGTCCAGATCCCGCCCTACGGCGGCGACACCATCTGGTGCAACTCCGCCCTCGCCTACGACCTGCTGAGCGATATCTACAAGCGGATGATCGCCGACCTGAAGGTGCACTTCTCCATGCGCGACGTGCTGCGGTCGGTGCAGGAGAACTCCGAGACCCGCGACAATCCCATGGGCCGGCTGGCCTCCACCCGCGGGGCCGCCGAGCTGTCGGACGACCTGAAACGCAAGGTGCAAGGCAGCTTCCATCCCCTGGTTCGCACCCACCCGGAGACGGGCGAAAAGGCGCTCTACATCGACGCCTCCTACGCGGTGGGCATCGAAGGCATGACCGACGAGGAGTCCCGCCCTATCCTGGATTTCCTGGCCGAGCACCTGGTGCAGCACGCCTTCACCTGCCGCCTGCGCTGGGAAGAGGACATGCTGGTGGCCTGGGACAACCGGCTGTGCGTCCACCAGGCCTTCAACGACTACCAGGGCTTCCGCCGCGAGATGTACCGCACCACCGTGGTGGGCGAGACCCCGGCCTGAGTTTTCCCACCGCTGTCATCCCGGCCGTAGCGCGCCAGCGCGGAGAGCGGGATCGCGGCAAGCGCAGCGCGGCTTCCGGCATGACAACGGCGTAGCTTGAGATCAGATCGCCCTGGCGATCATGGCGATGGCGAAGGCGGCGGGCAGCAGCATCAGCTGGGCCAGCACCGTGCCGGCCACGCGGCTGGCCGAGAGCCAGACCACCGCCCGGCGAGTTGCAGGTCCATGGGCGCCTCCCAGCCGCAGCATAACGAGACTCGCGTCCATGGCGGAACCTTGGCCGCCCGAGCCCGCTTGCTCGGCTGAAGCTTTCGCCTGACGATCCGCACATGACCGACCCAGCCGTCCGCGAAGGCGGTCCCCAAAGCCTTCCCGGCCATATCGACAACACGATCCGCGCGATCGCCGACATGCACGCGCGCCACCAGCAGAAGGCGACGCCGAGCCAGCGGGTGTTCGTGGTCATGGCTGGCGTGGTCGCGCGGCCGAGATTCATCGGGGTGGTGACCCTGGCGATCGTGGCCTGGGTGCTGGCCAACCTCACCGCCCACCATTTCGGCATGCGGCCGTGGGATCCGCCGCCGTTCAACTGGCTGCAGGGCCTGGTCTCGGTCGCCGCGCTCTATACGGCGGTGATCATCCTGATCGCCCAGAAGCGGGAGGACGAGCTGGGTGCGCTGCGCGAGCAGCTGACCCTGGAGCTGGCGATCCTGAGCGAGCAGAAGAGCGCCAAGGCCATCGAACTGCTGGAGAGTCTGCGGCGGGACCTGCCCTCGGCGCCCGACCGGGTGGATCCCGAGGCCGACGCCATGGCCAAGCCCACCGACCCCCTGACCGTCGCCGACGCGCTGATCGAGCGGCACGAGTCCGCGCTGCTGTCGGACTTGGAAACCAACACCCCCGGCGGGGACGCCGGGGGCTAGTGGTTCTTGTCTCGGCTCAGGATCAGAAGGCCGTCTTGAAGCGGTAGCCGATCATGTAGTCGTTCTGCGGACCCAGGCCGAACTGGTCGGTGTTGACCCCGGCGCGCATGAACACCGAGGCTTCCGACCGGTCGTCGTCGAGCGTGCGTCCATAGAACAGCTCGGCCGCGAAGGGCGTCTTGCCGTTGGAGGCGCTGGCGCTCTCGACCACCTGGCCGATCTCGCCGGTCTGGCGGTCGGTGACGGCGATGTCGGTCAGCTGCATCTGGCCGGCCACCACCTGCATGGGCTTGGACAGGGTCAGACGCACCCGGTCGGCGCCGCTGAACAGGCCAGCCTTGGTCACCGCGATTTCGGCGGCCGTGGAGGTCAGGCCTCCCGGCGAGGTGGACAGCGCCTGGACCCCGTTGGCGGTGGTGTTGGCCACCGTCGCCGAGCCCGAGAGCATCAGGCCGTGCTTCAGGTTGATGTCGAGGCCGAAGCTGGCGGAACGGGTGCTGGAACCGCTGTTCAGGTCGCCGGCGAACGACTGCACGCCAAGGAGGCCCGAGTTCTCGTGCAGACTGGTCAGGGCGGCGTGCAGCACCACCGATTTACCGGCCGCGTAGTCGAGGCCGATGTTCTCGGCGTTGGCCGCGTAGACCTGGCCCGGCAGGCCGGTGGCCCCGGCCCAGCCCAGCGCGCCCAGGAGCTGCGGGTCGCGGACGCTGCGCCGATCCGTGGCGCCGAAGCTGACGGTCAGGTTCCTGACCGGCGAGTAGCGCCAGTTGGCATAGGCGCCGCCCGAAGCCAGGCCCAGCAGCGGGTTGGCGCCGCCACGGCCGATCTGGAAGTCGGCGTCGCCGGTCAGGCCGGGCTGGCCGGAAAGGGCCGCCGCGCCATCGCCGAAGCCGAATTGCGTGGTCTGGTTCTGGCCGATCAGGGCGAAGTCCATGGCCACCGGCAGGGTGTGCTGGCTGAAGCCGTAGGTCGGCTGCACCGCATTCATCCGCACGCGCAGCTGGCTGTCGCCGAACTGACCCATGGGCTCGGAAGACGCCATGAAGCCGGCCGCGACCTGATCATACGAAGTGTCGCCGGACAACCGGGAGCCGCCGGCGACCCAGGTCTTGAGCGGACCGGTCAGGTAGCTCTGGAACATCTGCTGCCCGGCCATGGTCGCCACGTTCTGACCCACCAGGCTGGAGGCCAACGGGATCTCGAAGTCGCGGTAGGTGCTCCCGATCCGCTCGTAGGCCGTGTAGTAGAGCTTGGACGAGTTCCAGGACGTCTGCGTGCCGCTCTGCACGCTCGCGATAACCTGGCTCACCGGGACCTGGCTGGCCACGCCGAGCACGCCGGGCTTCAGATAGACCATGTTGCGCCAGTTGAGCGGCGACTGCGAGGCGGCGATGTTCAGCTCGCCCCAGCCATAGACCGGATCCGGTCCCGAGCCGGAGTAGCCCATCGAATGGATCGGGGTGGCCGACTGCAGGATGATCGAGGCGGTCTCGTTCGGGTAGTTGGCCAGCCACGGCCAGCGGGCTTCCAGCAGGCCGATGGCCCCTGTCACCAGCGGCGCCGCCAACGAGGTGCCGGTCTGGCGCGAGACGCCGCCCGAACCATCGGAGACCAGGACGAGCTCGCCCGGCGCCACCAGGAAGTGGTTCTTCAGCGGGTCGCAGGCGCCGTTGGAGCTGTCGGTCAGGCAGGCGTTGCCCGGTGTGTTGGAAAAGTTCGAGATGGTCCCGTCCAGGCCCACCGATCCCACCACCAGCAGGGTCGGGTTGACCGAGAAGTTCCAGTTGATGTTGCTGGGTTGGGCCACCCCGTCGTTGCCCGCGGCGACGACCAGGATCGAATATTTGGCGCTGCCCGAAGCCAGGGCCGTGTTCCAGCCGGGGCTCAGCGCCCAGCCGGCCTCGCCCAGCGAGGCGTTGATCACGCCGAGGTTGGAGCCGGCCGGCGCGATCTTGACGCCGCCGCCCAGGGTGATGTTCAGCGAATTCAGGATCGGAACCTGTGACAGCAGAGGCGAAAGGGTCGCCAGCAGGTTGTTCGCCGGCCCCTTGCCCTTCTGGAGGTAGCTCTGGGCCAGGGTGTCGACGCCCTTGCCGATGTCCGTCCAGTTGGTGGTGCCGGTCGAGTCATAAGGATCATAGACGCTGATCAGGGCGTCGCCCGCCGGCAGGACGCCCATGATGTTGGAGCCGTCGCTGGGGCTCATGATCAGGCTGCCCACGGCCGCGCCGTGCCCGTCCCCGAAGGCGGTCGAGCCGTATTGTAGCACCGTTCCCTTGGCGACCTTGTCCCCCTTCGGAGCCGGCCCGCCTGCCGGACCAGGCCCAGATGCGGTCGTAGCCGTGGGCACGACGGTGAAATCGAGCATGCCGATCGAGACCGGCTGGTCGCCGCCACCCACATTGCCCGCGGTCTGCGCCAGGGCGGGCGTCCATCCGGTGGCGCCCATCCACCAATCGACGTGACCGGTTCCCGAATAGCTCATCAGGGTGTCGTAGAGATTCAGGAACAGCACCGCCTGATCGGTCGTATCCAGATTGGCGAGGCTCGCGGCGTTGATGCTGCCGTCGCTGTTGAAGGTGACCCCGGCATCGGAGAGGAGTCCGTTCGACACCGCCGCAGCGAAGGTCTTGGTCTTCGTCGCCTGTTCGGCCGCCTTGCCCCAGAAGGTATCAGCCGGGTTCAGGATCAACGTCTGGAGATTCTGGGCGACCTGCGAATAGTCGGACGCGCTGTCGGCATTGGCCCAGAGGTTCTGCACCTGCTGCCAGCTGCTCCACTCCGTGTTCCAGAAGCCCGCGATCTGGCTGTAGTTCACGTTCGGCGACGGGTTGTGGGCATAGGGGTTGGCGTTGCCCGAGCCCCAGAACGGGTCGCTCTTGGTCGGCCCGTAGAAGGCTGTGTCGGCTGCGTTGGTGTCCGGCGTGAACGGCTGCACCGAACCCCAGAACTGGCTCGAGGCGTCCCAGAACGGCCGGATGTTGCCGTAGAACGGGCGGATGTTGCCGTAGAACGGGCGAATGTTGCCGTAGAACGGCCGGATGTTCCCGTAGAACGGCCGGATGTTGCCGTAGAACGGTGTCACCGACCCCGATGCCTGTTGCGCCTGCGCGGCGCCCGCCATCGCGGCGAGCGACGCCGTCGCCATGGCGACCAGCTTCCAAGCGTGCCTTGCGGACTTATGAGCCATCTTGTTTTGCCCCACCCGAAATTCCATTCGGCAGGCGAACAGATAAGGCCGTAATGCTACGAAGTTTCAAACGAACGGAGTAAATGCGGCGTTAGGCATAGAATCTTTTGGATTAGCGATTCGGTTATTCTTCCTACGAAGGCGTTCTTGCTTGGACGGGGGCGTTTAGACTGCGTTAGTCGGCCGCAGCGCCCAAGATGAGCGCCGCAGTTATGTCGGCTGTCCGACAGTCTTTCTGCATCCCCTCAACGCCGGCGCCTCAGGCGCCCAGCATCTCGCGCAGGGTGGCGGTCAGCGCCTCCAGGCCGAACGGCTTGGAGATCATCCGCATGCCCTCGGCCAGGAAGTCGCCGCGGATCGCGGCGTTCGGCGCATAGCCGGTGACGAACAGCACGGGCAGACCGGGCCGGCGTTGACGCACGATCTCGGCCAGCTGGCGGCCATTCAGGCCCGGCAGTCCGACATCGGTGATCATCAGCCGGATCTCGTCGTCGCCTTCCAGGTAGCGCAGGGCGGCCGCGCCGTCGCAGGCCTCTATGGCCGAATAGCCGACGTCCCTGAGCACCGCGCCCACCAGCATGCGCACCTGCGGGTCGTCTTCCACCACCAGCACCGTCTCGCCCGAGCCCGCCTGGATCGGCGCCTCCGAGCGCACCTCGGGCGCGGAGTCCGCGGCCTCATGCGGCAACCTCGGCAGATAGAGGCGAACCGTCGTCCCCACGCCGGGCTCGCTGTAGATGCCGACGTGTCCGCCGGACTGCCGAACGAAGCCATAGACCATGGACAGGCCGAGCCCGGTGCCCTGGCCGATCGGCTTGGTGGTGAAGAACGGCTCGAACACCTTGGCCCGGACGTTTTCAGGCATGCCCGCGCCGGTATCGCTGACCCCGATCACGACGTAGTCGCCCGGCTCCAGATGCTCGCTCTCGCCGGTATGGGCGCGGCCCAGGGCGAGGTTGGCGCATTCGACCGTCAGCTTGCCGCCCGAGGGCATGGCGTCGCGGGCGTTGATCGCCAGGTTCAGGATGGCGCTTTCCAGCTGATTGGCGTCGGCGCGCGCGCGCCAGAGATCGGCGGGCGCGATCACCGCCACGTCGATCTGCTCGCCGAGGGTGCGATGGAGCAGATCCTCCATGGAATGGATCAGGTCGCCGACGTCGAGGGCCTGGGGATCCAGCGACTGGCGGCGGGAGAAGGCCAGGAGGCGATGGGTGAGCGCGGCCGCGCGCTGGGCCGAGGCGATGGCCGCATCCATGAAGCGGAAGGCGTCTTCATAGCGTCCGCTCTGGATGCGCCCCCGCGCCAGGTCCAGGCCGCCGATGATGCCGGTGAGCATGTTGTTGAAATCGTGGGCGAGGCCGCCGGTGAGCTGGCCCACGGCTTCCATCTTCTGGCTCTGGCGCAGCTGGTCCTCGAGCTGCTTGCGCTCGGTGACGTCGCGGCCGACGCCGTAGATCATTCCGTCCTCGGGCACGACGCTCCAGGTGATCCACTGGTAGCCGCCATCGGCCCGGCGCATGCGGATGTCGAGATTGTCGACCGCCTCGCCACGCAGCAGCCTCTCGAAGGCCGAGCTGGCGTTGGCCACGTCCTCGGGATGGACCATGCCGTCGTAGCGCCGGCCGACGATCTCATCCTCGCGGTAGCCCAGCAGCTTGCCCCAGGCCGGGTTGCCCGCGCGATAGACGCCGTCGGGCGAGACCGCCACGAACAGATCGCGGGCGCTGTTCCAGACCCTGTCGCGCTCGCGGGTGCGCTCCTCGACGCGCGCCTCCAGCGTCTGGGCGAGCTCGCGCAACATGGACTCGGACTGCTTGGCGGCGGTGATGTCGTAGATCACCCCCACGAAGCGGGCGCCGTGACCCGCCTCGTCGGCCAGGTGCTCGCCCCGGCGGGCGATCCAGCGTTCATCGCCGGTGTCCGCGCGCCGGATCCTCAGCTCGCAATAGCCGCCGGTGTCGTCGGATGGTCCGGCGATGCGGATCAGCAGCGGATCGCCTGGCTGCACCACCGAATTGATCGTCCGCACCGGCAGGGCGTCGGCCGGGTGCAGGCCCAGCAGGCGGCAGAACTGTTCCGACACGCTGGCCGTGCCGAACCCGTCGACATGCTCGAAGGCGCCCACGCCGCCGGCGGTCTGGGCTACCCGCAGCTGCTCCTCGACACGCTTCTGCTCGGTGATGTCCGACAGCACGCCGGTGAAGCGCACCAGGGCCCCGGAGGCGTCCTGCTCGCCCAGGCCCCGCCCGCTGACCCAGCGGACCACGCCGTCCGCCCCGCGCACCCGGAATTCCTTGGCGAAGATCTCGGCGCCGCGCAGCACCCCCGCCACGGCGATGCGGATCCGGAGCCGGTCGTCTTCGTGGATGCCGCGGAAGAAGGCGTCGGTGGGCGCGCCGGCGGCGACGGCGGCGGGGTCGAGGCCGGTCAGGCCGGCGAACCGCGCATCGGCGAACAGGCGCCCTGCCCGCGCGTCCCAGACCCAGGCGCCGGAGGCCTGTCCGAAGCGGGCGAGAAGATTGTCCGCCTGCAGTTCGCTCACGGCCGTGCTCAGGCTCCGGCCGCGGCGCCCTCATCGCCGACCACGCGGGCGATGAAGTCGCGGATCAGGCCCCGCAGGGCGTCGAGGGACGGCAGGTCCATCAGCATGGCGATGTAGCCGCGGATGTCCCGGTCGTTGATGGCGAAGTTGATATAGAGAAACAGCACCACGGCGTTCCCGGCGCCCTCCGCGCCCAGCTCGAACAGCTGGGCGCCCTCGCCGCGCAGGACCTGGGGCAACGACATGTCGAGCGGCTGCTCGAGCATGTTGGCCATGGTGGCCAGGCAGCTGTTGAGGACCACGTTGGCGGTCTCGGCCAGGGCCTCGTGCTCCATCTCGGCGATGTCGGCCGCAGAGATCATCCCGCCGGTGACGGCGCGGACCAGCTCCAGGCTGTTGGCCTCCGGGAAGATGAGCAAGGCCTGGCCCGAGAAGGCCCCGGTGAAGTCCTGCCGCACGGCCACCAGGGGGCCGGCCTCGCGCTCGCGGATCAGGATCGCAGCGGTTCCCCGCGTGACAACCTCGACAGAGGGCACCGACAGAAAGACCTGCTCGTTGACCATGGTCCGCAGGCTCGCGGCGGCGCGGCTGACGCCGATATTCACCAGCTCGGTGAGGGCGTCGTGCTCCAGCCCGTCGAGCTCGATGCGCGAGGCGGTCATGAGGCCTTGCCCCGCAGTTGCAGCGCCGCCCCGGTCAGGAAGCCGCGCAGACTCTCTTCGGTGATCGGCTTGGCCACGAACACCGCGCCAGCGGCGCGGGCGCGGGCGATGATCTCGTCCTGCACGTTGGCGGTGGCGATGGCGATCGGCAGGTCGGGCCGCTCGCCGCGGACCTGTTCGGCCAGCTCGATGCCGTTTCGACCCGGCATGTTGTAGTCGAAGATCGCCACGTCGACGGTGGAAGACCCGAGAAGCTCGAGAGCTTCTTCCGCGCTCGACGCCTCGATCCGGGCCCAGTCCGGCTTCACGGCTGCGACCGCCTTGCCGACCACGATGCGGGCCAGCTTGCTGTCGTCCACGATCAGCACCGTCGTCGTCATCTGGGCAGTCTCCGTCATGACGGCGGCGCCTCGGCGCCATCCTCGAATTGCATTTGTATCGCCTCGTCGGAGCCTTGTCGCTCCGGCGCAGCGCGCGCCGCCTGGAGGCATGGGACCACGAGGTCGCGGATGAAGTCCGATCCGCCGCCCTCCGCGACCGGAACGCGGTAGGCTAGCAGGGCCTGGACCACCGCACTGTGCGCCAGCCGACACTGGCCGAGGTCGACGCCGCGCCAGTCGCGGGCCTGCAGCAGACCGGTCAGGGTCTCGGCTTCCTCGACCCCGCACTCGCCCTCCAGGCGCAGCCAGTCGCCGTCCGCCCGAACCGTCATGCCGTCAGCGCCTCCAGATCGAGGACCATCAACACCTGGCCGTCGCCTTCCACCAGCGTGCCCTGCAGTCCGGGCAGGGCCGACAGGAGCCCGGCGGCGGGGCGAACCGGCGCCTCGATCCGCTCGGCCACCCGGTCGACCTCGACACCGATCGCCTGGGCGCCCTGGCCCACCACCACCACGGTCACGGGATCCTGGCGCGTCGGCGCGCCGCCCATCGCCTCGCTCAGCGAAACCAGCGGCAGCACCTCGCCCCTGAGCACGAAGGCCCGGCCGGCGCGGATCGAGGTCACATGCGCCCTCTCCAGCCGGACGACCTCGCGGATCGACTGCAGCGGCGCGCCGTATCGCCGGCCGTTCACCGAGACCACCGCGATCTTGGTCATCACCGCGCGAAGTGGAACGATGAGCTGGGCGATGGTCCCCTCGCCCAAGCGGCTGCGCAGACTGATGCGGCCACCGAGCCTGGCCATCGCCACGCGCACGGCGTCCAGCCCGACGCCACGGCCGGAGACGTCGGTCACCCTGTCGGCGGTGGAGAAGCCGGGGGTGAAGAGAAGATCGTGGGCAAGTTCGTCGGAGAGCGCTTCGGCCGCTTCTCCGGTCAGCAGGCCCCGCGCCACGGCGACGGCGCGGATGCGGGCGAGGTCCAGGCCGGCGCCATCGTCGGCCAGTTCGATCACCGCCTGCCCGCCGGCCGCCCGGGCCGAAAGGGTCAGCGCCGCGCGCGCCGGCTTGCCCCGGGCCGCCCGCTCCTCGGGCGCCTCGACCCCGTGATCCAACGCGTTGCGCAGCAGGTGCACCAGCGGCTCGAACAGCCCCTCGGCCACGGCCTTGTCCACGGCCACCTCGCCGCCCGACACCTGCAGATCGGCCTGCTTGCCCAGCTGGGCGGCGAGATCGCGGGCCTGGCGCGGGAAGCGGGCGAACATGCTGGCCAGGGGCGCCATGCGCAGTTCCGCCAGGGCGGCGTGCAGGTCAGACAGCGAGCGGTCCAGCGCCGCCTGCCGTACGCCCACGGCCCGCAGCCGGTCGTCCTCGCCCAGCGCGGCGGTGGCATGGGCCAGGGCGTTCTTGGCGATGATGGTCTCGTCGAGCAGGGCGGCCAGTTCGTCGATGCGCTCGGGCGCGATGCGCAAGGCCCGCGAGGCGTCCTGGATGGAAGCCTGCCGGCCCCTGATCTCGACCAGCTCGACCTCGTCGCGGACGAAGCGGTAGACCTTTTGGGCTTCGGCGGCGGTGGCCAGGCTGAGGCCGGTCAGCACCAGGTCGCACTGGAAGGGATCGTAGGCGTCACCGGCGGGCTCGTCGCGGCCGCGCGCCAGGCCGAGCCACTTCAGCGCCGGGACCTGGGCCATCATCGCCAGGGGGTCCTGCCCCCGGAAATAGGCCTGGGCCTCCGGACGATGGCGGATCGCCAGCCCCGCTTCCCCGGGACCCAGCCGGGTCGCGAGATCGAGCGCCCAGTCGGGCGGCCCAGCGGCGGGGGCTTCGATCGCGATATCTGCGGCAGGGTCCTGCGCCAACGCCCGGGCGAGGCGGGAGGCGGACGCGCGATCGGCTGGCGAGGGCTCCCCGTCCCGCTCCAGGGCGCCAAGCCAGCCCTCGGTTTCCGATACGGCCTCCAGCAGCAGGGTCACCAGCTCGGCGGGAGGACGGGCGCCGTCGCCGCGGACCTCCTCCAGCCGGCCTTCCGCCGCATGCATCATGGCCCCGAGTTCGGCGAGGTCGAACAGCCCCGCCGATCCCTTGAGCGTATGGAAGGCCCGCAGCGCGGCGGCCAGCGCCTCCTCGCCCTGGCCATGTTCGAGCGCCAGAAGCGCGTCGCCGGCCTGTTCGGCGAGGTCCCGGCCTTCCGCCAGGAACTGCTGCATCAAGGCGTCCATCAGCGGCCCTCTGGACGGCGGTAGACCACCGCGTCCTCGAAGCGGGCGACCTCGAAGCGGTCGTCGATACGGCCCATCGACTCGGTATGGCCGAGCAGCAAAAAGCCGCCGGGCCGAAGGCAGTCGTACAGGGCCTCCGCCGCGCCGCGCCGGGAGGCGTCATCGAAATAGATCAGCACGTTGCGGCAGAAGATGATCTCGAAGGCGCCATGGGCGGCCATCGAGCCGCGGTCCACCAGATTGACCTGGGAAAAGGCCACCGAGTCGCGCAGATCCTGGATGATCTGCAGTTCCGCCCCCTGCGTGCGCTGGAAATAGGCATCCGCCAGCCGCGGGGGCAATTTCGAGACCGAGCGTCCCTCGAACCGGCCGCGGCGGGCGCCCTCGAGCGCTTCGGTGTCGATGTCCGAGCCGACGATCTCGATGTTGTAGGCGTCGACCAAGGGCCAGTTCTCCAACAGCCAGATGGCGATGGAGTAGGCCTCTTCGCCGGTCGAACAGGGGTTGGACCAGATGCGGATGCGCTCGCCCGGCTGCTTGCCCGCGACGATCGCCGGCAGCAGCGACTGGCTGAGGCAGCGCAGCTGGTGCTCTTCGCGGTAGAAATAGGTCTCGTTGATGGTGAAGGCGTTGATCGCCCGCTCCAGCTCCGCCGGATCGCTGCGCAGGCGCCCGAAATAGGCGCGGAAGGTGCCATCGCCGACGGCCCGCATCCGCTCGGACACCCGCCGGTCGATGTAGTAGCGCTTGCTCTCGCCGAACGTCATGCCGGTGCGGCGGTAGAGGTACTCGCAGAAGCGCTCCAGCTCCTCGGGCGTCAGGTGGGCCGGTGAGGCGCTCATGCCGACACCAGCTGCAGCAGCTTGGCGGCGATGCGGTGGAGCGGCAGGACGAACTCCGCGCCCCCCGCCTTGACCAGTTCTCCCGGCATGCCCCAGACCACCGCGCTTTCCTCCGACTCCGCGATGGTCCGCCCGCCGGCGGCCCGCAGGCGACTCATCGCCGCGGCCCCGTCGTTGCCCATGCCGGTCATCAGGACGCCCATCAGGCGGCGAGGTTCCACATGCGCCAGCGCGCTGTCGGTGAGCCGGTCCACGCTGGGGTGCCAGCGGAAAGCCTCCGAAGCCGGCGCGGCCAAGGCCACCGGGCCGCAAGCGCGCGCGCCGATGATCAGATCGGCGTCGCCACGGCCGATATAGGCGCATCCTGCCTCCAGGGCGGTGGCCTGGCTGACCTCCATCACGTGCAGGTTCGACAGGCTGTCCAGCCTGCGGGCCAAGGCGGCCGTGAAGGTCGCCGGCATGTGCTGGGCGATGACGATCGGCCAGGGGAAGTCCGCGGGCAAGGGCTCCAGCAGCGCGTCCAGCGCGCCCGGCCCACCGGTGGAGGCGCCGACGATCACCAGCCCCGAGATCGGGGACGGCGCTGCCGCCGCGCCTGCAGAGGTCGCCGCAGGAGAACGGATCCTGGTCCGAAGCGACCGGCTCGCGCCCGCGCGGGCCCGGACCCGCTCAGCCAATCTGCGGGTATTGGACAGCTTGGCCCCGACCGCTGCGCGCACCACGGCCACCAGATGCGGACCCAGTTCGTCCATCTTCAGGGAGACGGCGCCGCCCGGCTTGGGCACCACGTCCACCGCGCCGAGCTCGAGGGCCCGGATGGTCTCGTCCGCGCCCTGCCGCGTCACCGAGGAGACCATGACCACCGGCGTCGGCCGCAGCACCATGATGCGGTCCAGGCACGCCAGGCCGTTCATGCCGGGCATCTGGACATCCAGGGTGATCACGTCCGGACGCACCTCTGCCAGGAGGTTCAGCGCCTCCTCGCCGTCGCGGGCCACCACCACCTCGAAGTCGCCCTCGGCCTGGAACAGGTCGACCAGCAGCCGGCGCATCAGCGCCGAGTCGTCGGCGACCAGGAGGCGGATCACGCCTTGCCTGCCGCATGCGCATCGAGGTCGGCCAGCAGCCGGCGCTCGGCGTCGTCCAGCAGCGCGGCGGGATCCACGATCAGCACCGGACGCCCCTCGACCTCCACGATCGCGGCGCGATGGAAGACCTTGGCGCCGGCCTCGGCCAGTTCGCTGGTCTCGCCCAGGCGGTCCACCTCGATCCGGCTCAGGGACTCCACGCCATCGACGACCAGACCACAGCGCTGGCCGCCGATATCCAGCACCACCACCCGCCGGCCCCGGGCTGCCGCGCGCTCCAGGCCGAAGCGGGCGGCCGGATCGATCACCGGCAGCGCGACGCCGCGATGGTTCATCACCCCGGCCAGGGTCCGGGTCGCGGCTGGCGGTGGCGACAGGGTCTCCGGCAGGGGGGTCACCTCGATGACCGCGGAGGCCGGCGCGCCGTAGCTTTCCTCGCCCAGCCGGAAGATCAGGAAGGACTCGGTCCTGGATCGGGTCGCCTCGGTCATGGGCGCGGCCTCCGCCGGCGTCGCCGCCAGCACGGCGGCCACGGTCTGGTGATCGAACAGGCGCTCGGGAGACAGCATCGCGACGAGTCCATCGGCGGTCCGGGCGATGGCCTGGACCTCGGCCTCGCCGCGGCCACGGTTCAGCACCGCCGGCACGGGACGCAGATCGTCCTCGGCCACCCGAGCGATGGCGCGCACCTCGTCGACGAGCAGGCCGACCGCCGCCGGCCCCAGCGCCGCCACCACGATGCTCGATCTCGCCGACGGCGCGGCCTGGCCGAGGCCCAGCAAGGCCGCAGGAGACACCACCGGCAAGACGCCGTCGCGGTGAGGGATCACGCCCAGCGCCACACTGTCGGCGTCCTGCAGCTGCAGCACCGCCTCGGGCGCGCGGAAGACCTCGCGCACTCCGCTCAGCGGCAAGCCGTAGGCCTGGCCCGCGACGGCGAAGGCCAGGATGCCGACGTCACGCCGCACGACGGCTTCGGACTTGCGCGTTTGCGACGCCGCGGCGGGTCGCATGGTCCTGGCCTGAGGCGAGCGCGCGGCGGCGAAGGCCTCGCGCAGCAGGTCATCGAGATGGGCGCCGCCGGCGAAATCCTCGGCCGCCTCGCCCGACGTGGCGTCCACCTCGTCCACGGCCAGGGCGATCGGATCGGCGCGGCGCAGGACGACGAGGCGGCGGGCGCCTGCCCGGTCGGCGTCCGCCTCGCCGAGCAGACGGGCCATCGACACCACCGGGACCACCCGGCCACGCAGGCTGGCCAGGCCGTCGAGCGCCGCGGGCGCCAGGGGGACGCGCGTCAGGCGCCCCGCGCGGACCACCTCGCTCACCTCGGCGGAGTCCAGCGCCAGGGTGCGCCCTGCCGCGCGGACGACCAATCGGCGCGAACCGCTGGAAGGCGCGGAGGCCATCAGGCCTGGGCCTGAAGCTCTTCGGCGAGGGCGCCGATCTCCTCGATGACGCTGGCCAGGTCCTCGGCGGCGCGAGCCTGCTCGCGCGCGGCGGTGGCGGACTGGGTGGCGGCGCGGGCCGCCTCGTCGGCGGCGGCGGCGATCTGGTGGGAGCCCGCGACCACCTGCTGGGAGGCGGCCATCACCTCCTGGGACCCCTGGCTGATCTCCTGCGCGCCCGCGCGGACCACCTCGATGTCGACCTCGACGCCGGCCAACCGCTCCACGATCTCGGTGTTCTTCTGGGTCTCCAATTCCGCGAGGCCGGCGATCTGCTCGAGGTCGATGCGGACCACGGCGATCTGGCGCTGGACGCTGCGCACGATGTCCTTGACCCGATCCGCGCTGGTCCCGGTGTCGCGCGCCAGGTTGCGGATGTCGGACGACACCGTCGCGAAGCCGCGCCCGCCCTCGCCGACCCGGGCCGCCTCCACGGCCCCGCTGACCGCCAGCATCGTGGTCTGGACGGAGACCAGGGAAATGGAGTCCACGAGCTTTTCGATAGTCCTCGCCGCCTCGTCGAGCTCGCCCATGCTGTCCACCAGCTGGCGGGTTTGGGCCAGAGCCTCGGACAAGGCCGCGACCATCAGCACGACCCGGTCGCGGGCGCCGGCAAGGCTGACCTTGGAGGTTTCGACGCGCGCGAGGGCGTCATGCGCATTGCGGCCGGCCAGTTCGGCCGAACGTTCGATCTGGGCCAGGGCGGCGCTCAGTTCCTGGGTGGCCGAGGCCTGCACCTGGGCGCCACGGCTGATCTGGTCGACGGCGGCCAGGATCTCGGCCGATGCGCCGGCCAGCTCCTGCACGGTCGCCGACAGCTGTTCGGCGGCCGCGGCGATCTCGGCGCTCGCCTTGGCCGTGACCTGACCGGCCTGCATTTCGCCGGTGATGACCGAGAGCGCTTCGGCGGTCTTCTGGCTCTGCTCGAGGGCGGAGGCCTGCTGCTGCACCGCCCGCTGGGCCTCGGCGGCGGCGGCGGACTGTTGCTCGGCCGCGCTGGAGACGTTCTCGGACCCCTTCTGGGCCTCGCGCGCCGCGCCCTCGGCTTCGACGGCCGCGATCAGGATGGACTGGCTGCCCTCGACGAACACGGCGATCTCGCCACGCAGGGCGACGAGGTCCTGGGCCACCTGCCGGCCGCCCTGGGCCTCGCGCACGGCCACGGCGGCGACGCTGCGCACCTTGTCGGCCAGCGCCTTCACCTGGGCCGTCACGTTGGCGGAGGCGTCCTGGACCTGGCGCGAGCTGGCCTCGGAGGTCTGAGCCAGGGCGCGCACCTCGTCGGCGACGACGGAAAACCCGCGCCCCTGATCGCCCGCCCTTTCGGCCTCGATGGCTGCATTGAGGGCCAGAAGGTTGGTCTGGTCGGAGATGTCGGCGACGGCGGAGCCGATCCGCTGGATCTGGGCCACATGGCCTTCAAGGGTGGCGACGATCTCCACCGAGGCCAGCTGTCGTCTGGCGTTGAGCTCGATGGCCGCGACCGAAGCGTCGATCTGGGTCGCGGTCTCGATCAGAAGGGTCTGCAGGCGCTCGCTGCGGACGCGGGACTCTTCGGCGCGGCGGCGGGCCTGGGCAAAGGCCCCGGCCATGCTGGCGATGGCGCCGAGGGACTCATGCGACGCGCCCGAGGCCTCCTCGGCGGCGGTGGCGATCTGCTCCATGGCGCGGCGGAGCTGTTCGGCGGCGGCCGCCGATTGCGCGACGCCGCTGGCCAATTCCTGAGTGGCGGCGACCATCCTGTCGGCGGCGCCCATCTGGCGCGGACGCGGCGGGCGGATCTGCCTGGGCGGCGCTTGCTTGGGAGCCTCGGCCCCCTTGTCCGCCGCCGGAGCGACCATCTTCCGGCCGGCGAGCGCCGACCGTTTAACCAGCGCCATGGACCTGCCCCCGCTGCGACTTCACGATTTCACCTTAAGCATCGCCGGCCAGGCGCGCGAGCGCAGGTCGCCGGACCGGGGACGCCCCCGAAACCGCAACGTCAAGCTTGGCCATAAGGTTCCCCGCGTGGGCCGGCTAGCCCGGATAGCCCTGCGCGGCGTCGTTGGGCCAAAGGAAGTTGGTGAAGGTCAGGGTGACGCTGAAGTCCAGCGCCCGGGCTTGATGCCACCAGCCGAGCGGCACGAACAGCGCCTCGCCCGAGTGCAGCGTGACCTCGTAGGCGTGCACGCCGCCAAGATCGGGAAAGCGCCCGGCGTCGAAGGTCTCCAGGTCCTGGACGTCGCTGAAGACATGCTGGCGATTGTAGATCCGCCCCGCATAGGCGGCCGGGACCAGGATCAGGCGCTTTCGGCCGGTGACCTGCACGATCAGGTTGTTGGTCAGGTCGTGGTGCAGCGGCGTCCAAGCGCCGGCGGGCCCGATCCACATCATCCCGTCCGGATGGGCGCCCTGCGGATCCAGGATCGCGTCGATCGGCCGGATGTCCCCGGCCAGCGGCTTCAGCGCCTCGAGATTGCGGGTGGAATTGTAGGCGGTGAGGTAGGCGTCGTTGCCGGGAGAGGCAGCGATGCGGTCGATGAAGGCGTCGAAGGGTCCGCTCTGGCGATGGGCGTCCTTGTGGCGCTCGAACAGGGGATCGTCGTCGCGGCCGGCCTGGAATTCGATCGGAGCTGAGCCTAGCGCCTGCTTCAGATAGTCCGGCGTCCATTTGCCGAGCGCGGGCCAGTCCTTGATCTGATCGGTCAGCACCACCGGGCGTCCGGGGGCGTAGAAGTCGTCGAGGAACTCGTCGGTCTCGACCGTGTCCTGGCGCGGGATGCCGGCGGCGTTCGGCGAGAGCTGGCGCTGGCGCTCCTGAGCTTCCAGGAGCCACTGCCGCTTCTTCAGATCGAGCTCGGCCTGGGCGTCGGCGGCCGCGGGCGCCGGCTTGTCGGCGATCTGCGGAAAGGCGGCGGCCCTGGACAGCAGCTCAGCCTGATCGGCGCCCACTGCCCGGCTGTCGAACGGCCTCAGCCGAAGCTTGGTCTGGTGGTGGGACGAGATGCGGACGCCGGTGGAATCCGCGCCGCGATAGTAGTTCTTCTGCCATTTGTCGGCCGGCGCGACGTCGACGGCGGACTTCATCTTCTCGTGGAAGGCGTCACGGCTGTGGCTCCAGGCCATGAACCGGGCCTCCAGCTCCGGATCGTCCGACAGCGGCGCGAGCCTGGGCTTGACGCCTTCCAGAGCGCCGCGCTGGATCGGGAACAGGAAGCAGAACGGCTCGCCGGCTTCGAAGCGGATCACCTGACCCGGCCGGGTGAAGCGCCAGTTCATGGTGAAGGTATAGGGCGACCAGTCGGTCTCGATCACGCCTGTCAGGGGCGCGATGCCGTCCTTGCCGTGGTTCGGCGGACCCGAGGCCCAGAGGTTCCAGCCCTCGGGCGTGCGGAAGATGCCCTCGACATGGAAGGTGAGCACGCCCTGGCCGAACAGCGCCACCGGCGCATGGGCCGGATCGGCGCCCGCATCCAGGCGGATCTGCACGTCCTTGGCGTCGGTCCCGCCGGTCCAACTGGCCTCGAACCCGCACGGCGAAAGCAGCTCCCAGCCATGGGCGTTGGCGATGTTCAGCGGCAGGCAGCGATAGGCGAAGGCCTCGGGGGTCGCGTCCATCCAGGCGCGGTTGGCCGACGCCGGCCGCAACAGCGGCCGCCAGGCCGGATGCAGATAGCAAATCAGGTCCATGCCGGATGCTGGCCGCTCGCCTCGCCCATGTCGAGCATCTCGGCATCGGTCACGCCCGGGGCGCAATGGCGAGCATAAACGACCTTGACTGGAACATTTGAGGCCCTGCCGGGTTTGTCCGTAATCGGAGACGTCGAGGATCAGGGGCCGGTCATGGTCGAACAGTTCATCCCGCTCTATGTCGCGCTGTTCAGCGGCTCGCTGGCCGCCGCCGCCGCCGCCGTCTTCATGTCGTTCCGGCTGCACGCCCAGACCGCGCGCGTTCGCAAGCCGCGCGGACGAAATCGGCCCTTCTAGCCCTTATCCCGCATGAGCCGGCCCTGCTCGCGCTTCCAGTCGCGCTCGGCGATGGTGGCGCGCTTGTCGTGGGCCTTCTTGCCGGTGGCCAGGGCCAGCTCCAGCTTCACCCGGCCCTTGTCGTTGAAATAGAGCTTCAAGGGCGCGAGCGTGCGGCCATCGCGCTGGACCGCCCCGATCAGCTTGTCGATCTCCTTGCGGTGCAGCAGCAGCTTCCGCGGCCGGCGCGGCTCGTGGTTGAAGCGGTTGGCGGGGCCGTATTCGGGGATGTTGGCGTTGATCAGCACGATCTCGCGTCCCTCCACCGCGGCGTAGGACTCGGCGATGTTGGCCCGCCCGACCCGCAGCGACTTCACCTCGGTGCCGGTCAGCGCGAGGCCCGCCTCGATGGTGTTCTCGATGAAGTAGTCGAACCGCGCGCGCCGGTTCTCGGCGATCAGCTTGCCGGGGACGCTCATGACCAGTTGATGCCGGCGGCCCGGAGCGCTTCGAGCACCTGGGCGCGGGCGGTCTCCGAGCAGGGGGCCAGGGGCAGGCGCACGTCCTCACTGCAGAGGCCCATGCGGGCCAGGGCGAACTTGGTCGGCGCCGGCGAGGCGTCGGAGAACAGCGCCTTGTGCAGCCAGATCAGCTTGTCCTGCCAGCCCAGCGCGGTCTGGTAGTCGCCGGCCAGACAGGCGTCGATCATCGCCGACATGCCCTCCGGCGCCACATTCGCGGTCACCGAGATGCAGCCATGGCCGCCGTGGGCCATGTAGCCGAGCGCCGAGGCGTCCTCGCCCGACAGCAGCACGAAGTCCTCCCCGCAGGTGCGGCGCATGACGCTGGGGCGCGACAGGTCCGAGGTGGCGTCCTTGATGCCGACGATGTTGGGCAGCTTGGCGAGACGGGCCACCGTCTCGTTGGAAATGTCGACGCTGGTGCGGGCGGGCACGTTGTAGAGCACGATCGGCATGTCGACCGCGTCGTTGATGGCCGCGAAGTGCCGGTAGAGGCCTTCCTGGCTCGGGCGATTGTAATAGGGCGTGACCACCAGGGCCGCGTCGGCGCCCACCTCCTTGGCGTGGCGGACCAGGCCGATGGCCTCCTCGGTGGAGTTGGAGCCGGCCCCGGCGATGGTCGGCGCGCGGCCGGCCGAGGTCTGCACGCAAAGCTCCACCACCCGGCGGTGCTCCGCGTGACTCAGGGTCGCGGTCTCGCCGGTGGTGCCCACCGGCACCAACGCCTTCACGCCGCCCTGGATCTGACGTTCGACCAAGCCACGGAAAGCCGACTCGTCTATGGCGCCATCCTTGAATGGCGTGACGAGCGCCGGAATAGCGCCCTGGAAGCGGGGTCGAGCCATGCGTGCAACAAGCCGTGATGTGTCGCCGCAGGGAGTTGCGGCCTTGGACGTAGCGGACAAAATAGTCGTCGGCGGCCGGCTCGCAACTGCGCGACCCGATAGATGCGAACCAGCCCGGGAGAGTGGTGTGAAATCCTTCGTGCGCAAGGCGTCCCTGGCGGGGGCATGCTTGATCCTCGTCGGCGTCGCGAATGCGCAGGCGCCGATCCCTCCGGACTCGGCCCAGACCCCGTCCCAGACCCCGACCCTGGGCTACACGCCCTCGGCGTCGGCGGATGATCTTTCGACCCTGCGCGAGGCGCTCCGCTCGGCCCAGCAGGGCGATGTGAGCCGCGCCGATTCGCTGCGCGGCAGCCTCTCGGACTCGACCGCGCGCAAGCTGGTGCTCTGGGCCCTCGCCGACCGGGCCGGCGAGAGCATGCCCTTCTCCGAGATCGACCAGGCCCGCCGCGACCTCTGGGGATGGCCCAGGGCCGCCCGCCGCGAGGCCGCCGCCGAAAAGCAGCTGCAGACCCAGTCCCTGTCGCCCCAGGCGGTGGTCGCCTGGTTCAATGGCGAGCAGCCGCAGACGCCCGAGGGCGCCATCGCCCTGGCCGGGGCCGACCAGGCGCTGGGCAAGACCGACGACGCCAGGATCCTGATCCGGCATTTCTGGCGCGACGTGGTGTTCGAAGCCGACGCCCAGCGCCAGATGCTGGCCCGCTTCAGCGGCCTGCTCACGGTGGACGACCACGTGCGCCGGGCGGACATGCTGCTCTATGGCCAGCAGGGGCCCGCGGCCCGCGACATGCTGGCGCTGCTGCCGTCTGACCAGCAGACCCTGGCGCGCGCGCGCATGGCCATCCGCCAGGGCGACCTGGGCGGCGGGCTGTCGCTGGTCCAGAGCCTGCCGCCCAGCCTGCAGAACGATCCCGGCGTCGCCTTCGAGCGGGCCAAGCTGATGCTGCATCAGCGCGACGGCGTGCTGGCGCTGTCGGTGGCGCCCTATCTGACCAAGTCGCCGCCGGGCGACGACGCGGGCAACGCCATCTGGACGACGCGCAAGGGGCTGATCGGGGCGGCGCTCCTGGCCCGCAACTACCAGCTGGCCTACGACATCGCCGCCGAAAACGGCCTGAACGCCGGGGTCGAGTACACCGAGGCGGAGTTCTACGCGGGCTGGCTGGCGCTGGAGAAGCTGCACAACCCGACCCTGGCCGACCAGCACTTCGCCCATATCGAGCAGGTGGGCTCCTCGCCCATCACCCAGGCGCGGGCCCTCTACTGGCGCGGCCGGGCGGCCGAGATCGGCGGCGACGCCATCGGCGCCCAGGACCTCTACGCCCAGGGCGGAAAGTTCATCACCACCTTCTACGGCCAGCTGGCCGCCGAGAAGACCGGCATCACCCGCATCGACCTCGGCCACGACCCCGTCCCGACCACGGCAGACCGCGCCCGCTTCGAGAGCCGCGAAACGATCCGCGCCGCGCGCCTGTTGTCCGAACTGGGCGAGCGCGAGCTGCTGCGCGCGATGGTGCTGGCCACGGCCGAGACCCTGCCAAACCCCGAGGAATTCGTGCTGCTGGTCGACTTCGCCCATGCCTATGGCGACCAGGACCTGACCATGCGGGTCGTGCGCGCCGCCGCCCAGCGCGGCTACATCCTGCCCGAACGCGGCTACCCGGTGCTGGCGGCCCAGATCGATGGCGGCGCCGAACTGGCCTTCTCCCTGGCCATCGCCCGCCAGGAGAGCAACTTCGATCCCCACGCCTACAATCCGTCAGGCGCGCGCGGGATGATGCAGCTCTTGCCCTCCACCGCGGCGATCCTGGCCCGCCGGGCCGGCATGCCCTTCTCCACCGAGCGGCTCTACGACGGCGAATACAACGTGCGCCTGGGCTCGACCTATCTGCAGAAGATGATCGACGAGAACGGCGGCTCCTATGTGATGGCGGCGGCCTCGTACAACGCCGGGCCCAACCATATGTCGGAATGGACCTCGACCTGCGGCGACCCGCGCACCTCGTCCGGCGACCCGATCGACTTCATCGAGTGCATCCCGTTCTCGGAGACCCGCAACTACGCCATGCGGGCGATGGAGACGATGGAGATCTACCGCGCCCGCCTGAACGGCGGCCACGCGCCCCTGACCCTGGCCGAGGACCTCAGGCGCGGGAGCTATTCGCCGACCCCGGGGGCCTATGTGGCGTCGACGCCGGCGACCGGAAGATCGACGGCCCTGGCCGAATCCGGCGCGCCGGCTTCGGACATCGTGCGCTGAGACCGGATGGCGTCGGCGCCCCTTTAGCGGGTGACGCACCCGAACCTTTGATGTTCCAAGGTGTTGTGATCTGCGTCGGGTCGTGACTTGCCCATCGGAGAGGCGCGTGGACGCTTCCGGCCGAGGACTGTCTGCCTTCCCATCGCCCAGGAGCCTTGAGCTGGACCCGAATCCAAATCCAGACGAGCCGCCGTCCACAGACAGCCGCTATCGGCTGCTGATCGAAGGCATCCGCGACTATGCCATCTACATGCTCGACCCCCAGGGGGTGGTGAGCAGCTGGAACCCCGGCGCCGAGCGGTTCAAGGGCTACACCGCCCAGGAGATCATCGGTCAGCACTTCTCGAAGTTCTACACCGATGAAGATCGCGCCATCGATCTGCCGGCCACGGCGCTGCGCGTCGCGCTCGAGGAGGGTCGCTTCGAACGGGAGGGTTGGCGGGTCCGCAAGGACGGCAGCCGCTTCTGGGCGCACGTGGTCATCGACCCCATCCGCGATCCCACGGGCAAGCTGGTGGGTTTCGCCAAGATCACCCGTGATCTGACCGAACGGCGCGAGGCGGAGCGGCAGCTGCGCGAAAGCCAGGACCAGCTGCGGCTGCTGGTGCAGGGGGTGACCGATTACGCCCTCTACATGCTGGACCTGGAAGGCCGCGTGAGCAGCTGGAACGCCGGCGCGGAACGGATCAAGGGCTATTCCCAAGAGGAGATCCTCGGTCACCATTTCTCGCGGTTCTACACCGACGAGGAGCGCGAGGCGGGCGTGCCCAGCAAGGGGCTCCGGCACGCCACGACCGAGGGGCGATGGGAAACCGAAGGCTGGCGCGTGCGCAAGGACGGCAGCCGCTTCTTTGCCCATGTCGTCATCGACGCGATCCGCAATGACGAGGGCGAACTCGTCGGCTTCGCCAAGATCACCCGCGACATCACCGAGCGGAAGAACGCCGAGCGCGAACTCGACAAGGCCCGCCAAGCCCTGTTCCAATCCCAGAAGATGGAGGCCGTCGGTCAGCTGACCGGCGGCGTCGCCCACGACTTCAACAACCTGCTGACGGTGATCCTCGGCGGCCTGGACACCGTCGGCCGCTGCAAGCCCGACGACACGGTCCGCATCCGGCGCGCGCTGGAGATGTCGCGCCACGCCGCCGAACGGGCGGCCAATCTCACCTCGCGGCTCCTGGCCTTCTCGCGCAAGCAGCCGCTCGAACCGACCTCGACGAACCTCAACACGCTCGTCCGCAACATGGCGGACATCCTCTACCGCACGCTCGGGGAACAGATCGAACTGGAGAGCGTGCTGGCGCCGCGGGTGTGGCCCGTGGAGGTCGACCAGAACCAGCTCGAAAGCGCCATCCTGAATCTGGCGGTGAACGCGCGCGACGCCATGGGCGGCGCCGGCAAGCTGACGATCGAAACCCAGAACACCTTCCTCGACGAAACCTTCGCGGCGCGCGATTCCGAAGTGCGTCCTGGCCAGTACGTGCTGGTCGGCGTCAGCGACACCGGATCGGGCATGACGCGGGAGACCCTGGACCGGGTCTTCGAACCCTTCTTCACCACCAAGGAAGCGGGGCGCGGCACCGGCCTCGGCCTCAGCATGGTCTACGGCTTCGTCAAGCAGTCCGGCGGACACGTGACCATCTACAGCGAGCCGGGCCAGGGGACGACGGTCAAGCTCTACTTCCCGCGCGCGGGCCTGGAACAAGAGGCCTTGGACGACGAGTCGAACCCCGAGTACCCGCCCGCGAGCGAGGACGAATTCGTGCTGGTGGTGGAGGACAATCCCGACGTCCGGGCCTTCAGCGTGATGAGCCTCACCGAGCTCGGCTACCAGGTGCTCCAGGCCCCCGATGCGGAGCGTGCGCTGGCCATCCTCAGGTCGGATGCGAAGATCGACCTGCTGTTCACCGACGTCGTCCTGCCCGGGGAGACCGGGCGCGACCTGGCCAACGAAGCCGCCAGGATCAGGCCAGGCCTGCCGGTCCTGTTCACCACCGGCTATTCCCGCAACGCCATCGTGCACCACGGACGCCTCGACGCCGGAGTCCAGCTGCTGCAGAAGCCGTTCACCTTCGAGCAACTGGCCAGCCGGGTCCGCGAAGTCCTGGATCGGCCGACGACCGCAAGCTGACGCCGCCTCAGGTGGAACCGGCGCCCAGCGCCTGGGCGTAGACCTCGGCGTCCACGTTGCCGCCCGAAGCGACCACCACCGCCGTACGGCCCTCCAGCTCCGCCTTCCCCGACAGCACCGCGGCCAGGGCGACGGCGCCGCCGGGTTCGATGACGAGTTTCAGGTGGCGGAAGGCGAAGGCCATGGCGGCGAGGGCTTCATTGTCGGTGATGGCGTAGCCGCCGGAGAGCTTGCGGCCATTCAGGGCGAAGGTCATCTCGCCGGGCTGGGGAGCCAGCAGGGCGTCGCAGAGGCTGGGGCCCGGCGGCGTTATGGCGATGCGCCGGCCCGCCTCGACGCTCTGGCGATGGTCGTCGTAGCCGGCCGGCTCGGCGGTGAACAGGCGCGTGTCCGGCGACACCATGTCGAACACCAGGCCGATGCCGGCCATCAGTCCGCCGCCCGAAGCCGGGCAGATCAGCAGATTCGCCCTAGCGCCGGCCTCTTCGAGCTGAGCGGCGGCTTCCAGCCCCACCGTCCCCTGCCCCGCCATGACGTGGAAATCGTCGTAGGAGGGCACGACCACAGCGCCGCGCTCCTGGCCGATGCGCTCGGCGATCGCCTCGCGGGATTGGGTGAAGCGGTCGTAGAGCACCACCTCGGCGCCATAGCCGCGCGTGGCCTCGACCTTCATCCGTGGTGCGTCCGACGGCATGACGATCACCGCCGGCAGGCCCAGCAGCCGCGCCGCCAGGGCGACGCCCTGGGCATGATTGCCGGAGGAGAAGGCCACCACGCCCCGTGGCCGCTCATCCTCGGTCAGCCGGGCCAGGCGGTTGTAGGCGCCTCGGATCTTGAACGATCCCGTGCGTTGCAGGCACTCGGCCTTGACCCAGAGCTTGCCGCCCGAGGCCTCGTCCAGGGCATCGGAGCGCAGCAGGGGCGTCCGCACCGCGATGCCCTGCAGCTTGAGCGCGGCGTCCTCCACATCGGCATAGGTAGGCAGATTCACGCGGCGGCTCCCTTGCGGCGGGCGGCCAGCACCAGCCCGGCGTCGGTCTCGATCAGTTGGCCTTGGAGGCCGAATACCTCGCCCAGCACCTCGGCTGAAAGCGCCTGGCGCGGCGGGCCGTCGGCGACGATCCGGCCGCGATCCAGCACCACCAGCCGATGGCAGGTCCGGGCCGCCAGCCCCAGGTCGTGCAGGGTGAGCACCACCGCAGCGCCGGCGTCCGCCTCGGCCCGCATGAGGTCCAGCGCCATCAGCTGGGCGTCCGGATCCAGGCCCGCGGTCAGCTCGTCGGCCAGCAGCAGGGGCGCCTTGCCGGCCAGGAGGCGCGCCAGCAGCACCCGCGCCCGCTCGCCGCCGGACATGTCGAACACGCCGCG
>FTJL01000203.1_pt2 | contig 27911 bp, 29 predicted proteins | sample 1658551 | NCBI WGS metagenome assembly FTJL01 (sample SAMEA3914835, study PRJEB12502) | metagenome | biome: forest; material: soil | place: Canada | collected 2011-07-03 | depth 0.3 m
CTGCAGCTGGCCCACCGCGCCCAGGATCAGATCGTTGTTGCGCAGCGGCTTGAACAACTGCGTCGCTCCCTCCTCGCAAAGCTGCGACAGTCCTTTCTGCAGCGCCTTCATTTTCAGCGGATCCTTGAGCACCGCGCGACGAAACATTTCAGGCGCGAAATTCGGAACGCCCGTGAAGGCCAACCGCTCCCCTTCGGTAAAGGTGTCGCCGATGTTGATGGTGCCGTGATTGTGCAGGCCGATGATGTCACCGGCAAAGGCCTCTTCGGCCTGCGACCGGTCAGCCGCCATGAACGTCAGGGCGTCGGCGATGCGGACTTCCTTCGCCAGCCGCGTGTGATACATGCGCATGCCTCGCTCGTATCGCCCGGAACACAGGCGCAGGAAGGCAATTCGATCGCGATGACCGGGATCCATGTTCGCCTGGATCTTGAACACGAAGCCGGACAGCTTGCCTTCGAGCGGTTCGACCGTCCGCTGCAAAGTCGCGCGCGGCATGGGCCCAGGCGCATTGGCCGTAAAGGCCGCGAGGAGTTCTTCGACGCCGAAATTGTTGACGGCTGAGCCGAAGAACACCGGGGTCTGCCGGCCGGCGCGATACGCCTCCTGGTCGAAGGATCCGGTGGCCCCTTTCACCAGCTCGATCTCTTCGTCGAAGGCCGCTGCGGCATCACCCAGAAATTCGCGCGCCGCATCGCTGTGCAGGCCGTCGATGGTCAGGTTCTCACCCACGCGCCCCTTCAATCCGGCCGAGTAAGCGTAGATCCGATCCTCCAGCAGATGGTAGATGCCGCGCAGCTCGCGCCCCATGCCTATCGGCCAGGTGATCGGCGCGGTACGGATGCCCAACACTTTCTCGATCTCATCGAGCAGCTCGATCGGCGGACGGCCGTCGCGGTCGAGCTTGTTGATGAAGGTCATGATCGGTGTGTCGCGCAGGCGGCAGACCTCCATCAGCTTGATCGTGCGCTGCTCGACGCCTTTCGCGCAGTCGATGACCATCAAAGCGGAATCGACAGCCGTCAGGGTCCGATACGTGTCCTCGGAGAAGTCCTCGTGGCCGGGCGTATCCAACAGATTGACGATGCAGTCGCGATAGGGAAACTGCATTACCGAGGACGTGACGGAAATTCCGCGCTGCTGCTCCAGCCGCATCCAGTCCGAAGTGGCGTGCCGGGCGGCTTTGCGACCCTTGACGGCGCCCGCCATCTGGATGGCGCCGCCGAACAGCAGCAGCTTCTCGGTGAGCGTCGTCTTGCCCGCGTCGGGGTGACTGATAATCGCGAAGGTGCGTCTTCTTCTTATTTCCCAATCACTTACATCAGCCGACATTTCGCATCTTTCCGATTTTGTACATGATGTTGTACATGTTTCCAAGGACTGCCAACCCCGCGCTCTGCCGATCTGCGAGAGCACGCGCCATCACCACTCGCGCTCTCCAGCCTCGATGGCCCGCAAACGGCCCCTAAGCGTTTACAGCCGCCTCAAAGGGTCTGGTCGATGACCCGCCGACGGGATTGTGCAAAGTCGAGCCGACGGTTTCCGGTTGCACCCCGTAACTCAGCGCTCACGCGTCCGTGGCGCTTGTCCATCAAGCCCTCTCAAAGCTCAAACGCGGGTTCTAATCCCGCAGGGAGCGCCATACAATTCAATAGCTTACCATAGCCAGGCGGGGCTCAGTATGACCGCACGGTAAAGAGACGGTAAAGCCGATTTACGATACCACTCTAGGCCGCAATCAGGGCGTCCAGGGCTGTCGGCTCCTCCCGCAATAGGGCGGTCGATTTCGGCGGCGCTCACCGCCGTACGCACGGGGTTCGGCGCGTTAGAAGCTGCCTTGGGCCATGGCTGCCGCCCCGTCTGCGCTCAGACTTGCTCGCAAACGTCCATGAAGCGCGCCATCAACCGGTCAATGGACGGAATGTCGAATACGTCCTCGTTGTACCAAAGCGCGAATTCGATATCGTTGCCTTCATCCTGGGTAATGAGCACGATATCGTAAGTCCACGAGCCCTCTGTTTGATCCGAATCCGCCGCGAACGGTACCAGGGACAGTTGCGGTACAGATGGCAACCGCAACTTGCGCAGAGTCCGATGCAGATGTGAGACCTGTGGCCGAATCCCGTAACTCGGGCTCTTGGCTGGGCCAATCAAGGGAATGATGAGTGCAGTTGGCAACTCGCCATGGGCATAAGCTTCCACGGCAGATGTTCGAACGCTGCGCAGCACCTCCACAAATCCGCGCCCCTCCGGCACGCGGATCCTCAGAATTACCGCGTTAGCTAGAAACCCGACCACACGTTCCAGCTGCGGTTGGCGTCGGTTGGCGATCATGCCTTGAATCAGGAATTCACGCTGATCACTGGAACGCTGAACGACGGCGGCGAGTACCGCAGTGAGTACCGTCCCAACCGTGGTGCCCTGCGCATTTGCCGCCCTTTTCATGCGACTGGTAACCGACGATCCGGCACGCCACTTCAGCCGGCGACTCCTGAATGTGAAGCGCTCCGGGCGCGGCCGCTCCGTGTCCCAGTGGATGGGCGGCGGGAGGTTCGTGAATTTCTGCTGCCAGAACTGGCGCAAACGCTCCAGGAACGTACCAGAGATTCTCTGGCGTTGCCAAGCTGCGAAGTCTTTGAGCTGGAACGCCGCGGGTGTTTTCTCCGGTGGCCGGCCGCTCGCCAAGCTGCTGTACAGGTCAAACAGGTCCTCCCACATGACTGCGATCGAGGACGCATCGACGATACCGTGATCAATTGAGGCGCCCGCAATGAAATCGCAGGCAGACAAACACAGCAGAAACGGCCGAATCAGCACATCCTTTTCAATGTCAAATCCATCAGCCAGATATCGGGCAAAGACTTCGCGAATGGCGCAATCGCGAGCCGCGGCCTGCAGATGCGAGAGATTGTAAGTCTCCACTGTCAGGCGCATGGCGGGCAGCACGCGCTGCCACCTCTGGCCGTCTAACACAGGAAAATTTGTGCGCAATGACTCGTGGTGGACGACCAGGTCGGATACGGCTTGCTGGAACACATCAGGGTCAAACCAACCCGTGATCCTGATTGCGGACACTTCCGGCGGAAGAACGCCCGGGTGGCGGCTCACCCACTCGCACCGGGAGGCTTGATTGAATGTGGTCGGATACAACTGCATTTGCGCGCTCTCACCGGATGGCTGCAAGATAGAATATGAAAACCTACGTTAAACCAAAGACTTGGGTCCATGCCAACTCGGAATGTGGACCACTCGTTGCCGACGTAACAACGTGGATGCACGAAGCGCACAGCTCGCGTGTCGGGTGGCGAATCGCGGAACCTCTCGCCCGCATCGTATGGACGCTCGGCTCGAGGACCGGCGGCAGCGGGGCTGCTTGCGTTGCCGTCAAAGTGCAGGCCACAATGGCACAAATAATCGCGCTCAAACGGGCCGATCATTCAGCCGATGAGCCGCAACAAACACGGCGAGATGAAGGGAAGCAAATGGCGACACGGATTCAGGCACTGCCGAGACCGCCCCTGTCGACACACGTGCCAGCGTCGCTGACCAACGAATACCACGCGTATGTTCTCGCGATTGCTTGGCTCGTCGTCCTGTTGCGCGTCGTCAACCTGCAGATCCTGTCATACCGAATGCTGACGCATTGCAATTTCGCGTGGTGATCCATCCATATGTTTTCCGAACTCGAGTCTGAGGTCGAAAACGACACTCTCGTAACCATCGTCAGCGAGAAGCACTGTTGGCGGACCCTGGGCGGACTGCGCACTCGCAGCTACTTCAGCGCGCGAGAGGCTATGCGTAGTGGCTGCCACCTTCAGGAGATCACGTTCGTACTTCGACATCCGGAAGTCATGTTGTGTGATCTTAGCAACCTGGAACCTCCCCTTTCGCTTTGCTCCGCCGCGACGATAGAGCGCGCCTACAGGGCCGTCATCGAAGTGGCCCCGCGCCTGCTGCACCGCCCGGATCAGCGTGTTATTACGGGTGAGGGACTGCAGCCCGAGCTGGCAATCTCCGGCGCGTCCGATGTGGAGCTTCGCGAGTGCAAAGCACGCATCCTTGCCGCCGTTTTCGAGGGAAATTCCGTGCGCGCCGACGGTCAACACGAGCCGACGAACACGCGCGGCCTGACCAGAACGCGCAGGATGGTCGATGCTCCAGAGCGTGTTGCGGCGATCTACAACGAATTCTGTGCGTTCTACGGACAGTTCATTGCGCCTGAGCACTGGTCGAAAACGGCGGCGTTGCACCAGCATCGCATCTACGATGATCACATCATCTGGAAGCAGATTGAGGCGCTCGGAGACTACAAGCTGTTCATCGTTTCCGCAGGCCTCCCGATTGGTTTCGCCTATGTGCAGAGCACCGGTGACGACCGCGTGTATTTCACAGAAGTCCATCGCCAGAACGACCCCACCATGCTGCATAGAACGAAGCCATTCGACACGATCTATCCGACGCCCCGGCGAAGCAAGAATACGTGGGTGGTGATCGACAAGGCATACACAGGCGGTAGCATCAGGCTGGCGGCGCAACGGATACGCCAACTCGTCGGCTACGACGCGGAGGTATTGAGTGTTGCGCTGTTCCCAAAATCACTCGATGCGGTCGCGTCAGCCGACTACGTCGTGTACGCCGGACGGCTCATCAAGGTGCGCGACGAACTCCCGCACCTTACGGCTCACAATTGGCACATCGAGTTGCTGAGGGTCGGGTCGCCATGAGACCGCTGTTCGACGAAGAACTGGGCGCGGTGGAGAGTGTGTTAGCAGACGCGCAAACGCGGCTGCGTTACTATTGGTGCACCCACCTCGCACGCCCCAACATGAGGCGTAGTGGCATATCGGGCTGGCAGGGCGGACACACTCGCGCCGATACCGCCTGCGATGAAATCATTCGCGAGTCGCTGCTTGCGTTGCCATTTGCGTGTCACATCGTTTCCGAAGAAGGGCCTCTTTCAGACAACAAGAGTACGGCGTACTCATTCCTGGTCGACCCGCTCGACGGCACTCACAATGCGACGGCCGGCTATCCGATGTTTTCCTCGAGTGTTGCCGTCCACGATGGCGAACGCTATGTTTTCGGGTGGGTATACGACATGTCTCGCGACGTTGCGTACGTTGCGGCACAGGGCATTGGGGCGTTCTTGAAGACACAGCTTACGTGCGATCGCCTCGCGCCACATGCAGACAATAGTGTGGAGGATGCCGCCGTCGCACTACTGCGCGGCCGGGACGGGCAACGAAAGGCAGCCATCACGCGGTTCTTCTGGAACGCAGGCAAGGTGCGGCTATCGTCCTGCTCATCGCTCGATCTGTGTCACATCGCCTCCGGCGTGCTCGATGCGTTCCTCGATCTCTCGGCCCATGGGCATGAGCGCTCGTGCGACATTGCCGCGGCGGCGCTGATACTCACAGAGACAGGCGGAACGCTGCTGCGGCCCGATGGCACGAAGCGCAAGATTCTTGCACCGTGCCGAGCGGCCATTGCGGATTACGAGCCGCTAATAGCCTGCGGATCGCAGCTTACGGCCGCACGTGTCATGGATTTTCTGCATAACACTCAGACGGAACGCACTTAATGCTTCGTGACGCTGTCGCCCTCAAGCTTGAAATCCTCTCCCAGGGCATCAACTTTCGGCCCGAGTTTCTGAGCGAATATCAGAGGCGCTCAGAACTGATTGAGAAACGCCGCGCTTACGGCAGCGGAGACAAGGAGGTGCTGCGCGACCAGCGCGTGCCTCAGGAAGCGATACTCGACGGAGATATTATCTGTGCGCTCAACCATTCACCCGGCTCAACCTGGTTTCTAGAATTCGGCGCGGACGGACCGTGCGTGACGAATGGCGAGCAGCAGCATGGCATCCGGTTCCCGAGCACGCCCCGGAGCTATGGCGTCTCGCTCAGCAATGGTGTGCCGCTTGAGAAGGTCGCGACGATTTACGGGAACACCACCATCGGAATCTTTACGCCCGGCCATTGCTTCTATTTCAATGACGAACAGCAGTGCAAATTTTGCTCCTTGGGACCGGCGCGCGATCTGCTGTCCGATCACGACATGGCAATCTCCCCTCAGCTCGCGGCGGAATGCGTGACCCATGCGATAGCGAGCGACCCGGGGCGCTACCGCCACGTGCTGATCAACGGCGGGAACATACGCGACTACGATCGCGGCTTCGCGCGACAGGTGCGCATACACACGGCGATACGCGAACTCGATCTACCGCCTTCCATCGAGCGTCACCTAATTTCCATGCCACCGAAGGATTTCCGGTTGTTCGAGTCGTTCGCTGCCGCCGGCGGAACGCTCGCGATGAGCCTTGAGCTGTTCGACCGGGAACACTTCGAGCGGTTGTGCCCGGGCAAAGCCCGAGACTATGGTCGGGACCGGTTTCTCGCTGCATTCGAAGCCGCCGTCGCCACGATCGGCAGAGGTAAGGTCTATGCGGGCCTGGTGGCCGGGCTCGAGCCGCTCAGTGCGATTACCGAAGCAATCGAGTTCTTCGGAGAAATGGGCGCAGTGCCGGCGGTGGCAGTATTTCACCCAGACTATGGATCGCTACTCGTCGATCACCCGCGGCCAACCCGGGAGTTTCTGCAGGCAGTCGGCCGCACAATGTCGGCTGTATATGCGAAGCACTCGTTCCGGCCGTTCATCACCGGCAGCGGGCGCAACTCCCTGGATACAGAGGCGTACCTTGGAGGTTTCGCATGAGCTCGGAGGCAGGATACTTCGTAGCGTTTGAAGGAACCGACGGTGCCGGCAAGGCGATGATCGCGCGCGAAGTAGCCAATGCCCTCTCCTCAGAGCAGCAGAAGGTCGTGTTCCTGCAGAAGAGTCATCCGCCTACGGACTCCGGGTACGCCGCGTATCACTTCGCAAAGTTGCGCGAGATCCTCTGGGAGTACGAGCCCACGGCTCCTCTCGCGACCATGGGAGATCGCCATTGGCTGCTGTTGATTGCCAGCTGGTTTCACGCGTTTGAGCATTACGCCGTACAACCACGGCTTGCCGACGGCCAGACCGTCATCGTCGACGGCTGGTATTACAAGTACCTGGCCCGATTTCTTCTTAAGCCGGGGCCGATCGATCACGAGAGTCAGCTCGCTTTCCGCACGTTGCGGACGCCCGATCACGTCATCTTGCTGGATGTTCATCCTCAGACCGCCGAATGGCGCAAGACGCGGGTGACGGCAAGTGAGAGCGGCGGGCTTGAAAACGGTGGCGACACGACCGTCGGGGGCTTCATCGCCTATCAGTCGAGAGTCCGCGACAAACTCCTGACGATCAAGGATACCACTTGGTCCGTGCTGAGCACCGACCACATATCGGTACAGACGGTTGTCGAGCGGGCGACCCAACTCGTGCGGGCAGCACTGCAGCAGCAGCGTACAAGCGAACGCAGCGACAGCCCTGCTGAAATGCGAGCGTCGCTGCATGCCGGGCGCTAAAGGAGACCGCACTGTGAGATCTTTCCTGCCGGACACACGAGAGCAGATTTACAGGGAAGTTCTCTCCGTTGTGCCCTGTGACGATCTGGAGCGCCAGCATCGGCATGACGCCATTGGCTGGATAAAATCTGGAGCCCAGCTCTGGCGCCTGGCAAAACCAGCAACGCCACCGAAGCACCTTATCTCATACTTCGCTGTGGTGGATCGCGATCAAATTCTGCTCGTGAACCATCGGGCTGCGGGCCGGTGGCTCCCGGCAGGCGGCCACGTCGAGCCCGACGAGCACCCACGTTCCACCGTGATGCGAGAGGCCCAGGAGGAGCTGGCACTCGAGGCGAAGTTTCTGCTCGAGGGCCCACTAATGATCTCACTCACAGACACCGTGGGTTCCACTGCCGGGCACATCGACGTCTCGCTGTGGTACGTATTGCGCGGAACCTCTACCGCCCCGCTGCACTTCGATGAGTCCGAGTTCAGCGAGGTTCGTTGGTTTCAGTTCGCCGAAGTCCCCTTCGAGCGGGCCGACCCGCAGCTGCGGCGCTTTCTGCACAAACTCCAGCAGACACGACGCGAGGTCGGGTCTTGCTGCCTTTGACGGCGCCCAGCGCATGCAGCGATGCTGCAGTGACACTTCTCGCACGCGAGCGTTTTGAATGCCGCCTCGGACACTATCTCGCCCGCCATCCCGTGGTCCTCGGCATCAGCCGTGCCATGGCGCGACGGTCTCTTGACTATCTGCGCGCCAAGGCTTCGACCGTGGGTGCAGAACCCCGCGCGCGAAGGCGTGAGCTGAACTCACTCCTTACCCGAGTGATGAGACCCGTCGCCCTGCCCTTTTCAGGCCGAGTCGCGAATAACCGAGAACTCCTCGTTGTTCTGAGCGGTGAAGGCAATGTCAGAGAACTGCAGGGCAGCGTCTGGCTGGTATTCGCGCACGTCATCGCCGAGGACGTCGTGGGGCCGGATTTGCGTCCCGATGCGCTTGAGATCGCCGCGGATGCGGGCTGCGATCGCATGCCCCTCGAGCGGTGGATCAGTGACGCCTTGCGGGCGCGATCGCAATTGCTCGGCCAGCCTGTTACGCCATCCGAGCTACATCCGAACCAACACTTCGCACTGACGCCGTGGCATCCAGTTCGGGTCATGCAGAAGCACACACGGGAGATTTTTTCACCCCTTCACCAGGCTTCGAGACACTGGAGTCTGATGAAGCGGCAGGCGTTTGAGGCAGAGGGTGGTACGTTCAGCGAGATTGAGTGTCGACGCATCAGTCCACTCGGCCCGGAGCGGGTCCCATGGCTCGATGCGCGGCGATACATTCGGCCTAACGAGCACAGCCCATTCATCCGCGAGGCTCTGAGCCGAGGCATTCCGGTCATGACCGGCGTGTCCGGTGTCGGGATGCACGTCATGCACGTGGCGGCCGTCCTCAACGTGAACAATATATCTGACGTGCGCCTTGCGGCATTGGGTTACCTCATGTCCACCAAGGCGCACAGCTTTCACGAAGTGATGTTTTCCACGCAGGAGACGTGCACCGACGAGAACGCCATGTTCGACTACTACTGGCATTCGGCGCTCGATTGCCGTCGACTCGAGCTCGAATGCGGTACGCCCTCAGGGCGCTCGCAGTCCTTCCACGACGGGCTGGCGCGCAGCCCTGATTGCGGATGGCAACCCGCCGAGCAATCCGATAACCACCGCGTAGACGATTGCGCGCGCCAAGTCTTGTGAAGTCAGCTGTAAATGGAACGCGGTCTGGCTCAGGCGCGCGTCGCCGGTAAGAAGACTCATCGCGGAATTGCGACAGACAATCCACGCAACGAGTGAGCCCAAGGCGGCACCGGCTCCGGCGAGGATACCCACTTCCAGTACCGAGGAGGCGGCAACTACCCTGCCCTCGAATCCAAGCGCCCTTAGCGTGGCGATCTCCACCGTCCGCGCGGAGAGGGCAGAGTGGATCGCGTTCATTGCCAGAAATACCGCCGCAATGCCCATTAGACCGCCGACTAATACCACGACAAGCTTCAACGGAGCGCTTGAGCGAGTCGAGAGCGCCGCATAATAGTCCGACTCACGCGCAACCTGCACCGCAACATCCGGACTCGACTCCAAGCCCGATTTGAAAGAGGTGAACGCGGCCGGGTCGCGCAACCGCACGGTCACTGAGCTCATGTTCGGTGCCTGATAGAACGATTGTATCGTGCGCCCGTCCGTAAACATCTCCGACTCGTAGCTGCTTCCTGCCGCGGTGAATACCCCGACCACTTTCCACCTCACGCCTTTCATCTCGATGGAACTGCCGACTGTGAACGAGCCGAGCGCATCTGCGGCGGCGCGCCCCAGGATGAGCTCGTACGTACCGGGAGTGAACATGCGGCCCGCGACAATTCGCAGTTCCGGTCGCACCTTCTGGAACTCCGCGCCCACGCCGCGAATTGGCAAGCTGTTAGTCGCACCGGCTTTGTCCGTGCGCACGTCCAGCACGCGTACAATTTCCTCGGAGACGAGGGGCGCTCCGCCAGTGTCCCGAACGACTTCCGCCCGCGCCGCCGCGATTTCCCGGACGCGAGGCGCAATTCCGCTCTCCAGCTCGGAGCCGGCTCCGCGGCGGAGGACCAACACACGGTCTGCATGCCCCGCCGCGATGATTGCGGACCGCAGACCAGCGGTGACGGCGCAAAGAACACTGAGAGTGAAGGCTGCGCCGGCCACTCCCAGAACCACGATGCTGCAGGGGCCGGGCCGTGCCGCCGTCGATCGCAGGCCGAACGACAGCAAAGACAACACGCGTACAAACACTCCCCTCACGATCTTCTCAGGATCGCGACAATGGGAAGCGCGTGGGCGCGCCACGCCGGGACCATTGCACTGAGCAGCGCAATGACCAGGGCGGCGGAAACCGCGCTCGACACGGTGACAGAAAGCAAAACAAACTCGCCGAACTGACGGGGTATGGTCCTGATCAGGAGCGCACTCGCGCCCAGCCCAAGAGCGGCCCCGAGCACCGTCATGCTCAACGCTTCGGCCACGATGAGCGCGGAGACGTAGCTGCTCGTGAAACCGATCGACCGCAAGACACCGAATTCCCAGAGCCGCTCCCGTGTTGACTGGCCGATCGTGTTCGCGATCACAAATAGCATCAGGATCAACGTGGCCCCGAGCACCGTACGGACCATGAGCTTCACATCACCGAGTTGTCGGAAGCGGTTGTAGAGAAGGTCCTTGCCGCTTTGTGTCAGCGTTTCGTGTGCCGAGTTTGCGAACAGCGCGTCGACGCGCCTTGCGATCGACGGCGCGTCGCTCGCATCTACTACGCGCATCGCGAACGATGAGACGGTCCCCTTACCGAGCACACGCTCCTCTTCGAAGGCGTCATAACGAACCAAAAAACCCGCGGCGGAGCCTGGATCCTCCACGTCGTAGATACCCAGGATGTAGAAAGTCCAAGTGTACGAGCCATCCGCCCTGCCCCATACCTGTGATTGCAGCGGCACCCGATCGCCCACCTTCCACCCATATCGCTCCGCGAGCGGACGCCCGACTATCGCACCCGTTCGCGTGTGGCGCATGTCCTGCAGCGCTTGCGGAGCGACTTTGAAATTCCGGAACACGGCGAATTCGCGATCGATGTCGACGGCGTAGCCACCGATCCAATTTTTTGGATCCTGGTAGAAGCTCAGCAGGTAGCCAGTCTGAACCGCCGCGGCCACGCCGGGGACGCGATCGAGCTTCTCCAGGTGAGATATGGGTAGCGGATCCGTACGACTTACGCGACTGATGACGAACAGGTTCTCAGCGGCACTCTTCAGGTCGGTGACGGTTGAGTCGAATGTGTCCTCAGCGCCCTTGAGCACACCGAACAGTGCAAAGGCCGCCGCCACACACAAAACGGTGAGCGCGGTGCGTGCCGGGCGGCGAACCATGCCGCCGAGCATCAGGCAAAAGGAAGTTGCTGACAGCCCTCGCACAGGAATTTCTCCACGGCAACGTCGGAACTTATCCCATTGGAACGGTATGGCGCCACTGTGCGTGCTCCAGGAGCGCATTGTTGGCACGCCGGTTCACTGTTGGTAGTCTGCCTTGGAACATCCGGAACCAGAAGCAATGTCCCAAGGAGAAGTATGCAAGCGCAGGGCGTCGACGATTTCGTCACTTCGGCCATCGCACTCGCCTGCCAGGCGCCGCCGTCTGCGCTGGTAGCGCACGCCTCACTCGTCGACATCAACGTGGACTCCCTGGCACTGGCCAGCGTAGTGGGCCAGGTGGAGGCGGTGTATTCGATCGAATTCGATCCCGAGCAGATCATGAAGATGTTGTACTCTTCGACGGTTGGCGAGGTAATCGAGACCGTCCGGCAGGTTCTGGCCGGTAGATCGTAACCGACTAACCTTCACGCTGCGCTTCCGACGACGATGCATTGATGCGGAATGAGCGGCGAGCGACTCACCCTGACATCGCTGACGTGTGCTTCCTGGAGCCACCTGCGGTAGTCCGTCGCTTCGTGGCAGCGAGCGCCCGATAGCGCACGAAAGAAGATCGCAGCGGTGTCGCGAAGCGCGTCCGGTTCCGCCTCGAGACCCGGGGGCTCATACTCCAGCGCGGACCGTCAGCGCTCTGCAGCATTCGCTGCTCAAGAGCGTTTTCCGGGATGGGACCGTATTTCATAACCTCAACGGACCGCGCATTCCGACGGCGCTGTTCCCAGTCGTCTCTTATAGAGTTTGCCGGATGGATCCCTGGGCAACTCGCGTGCGTATTCGAAGCGCCTCGGCAGCTTGATCGCCGCAACACGAGATCCCAGAAAGCGGATCAATGCCGCCGTCATCTCCGGTGCGCCCTCATGGCCGGGCATGAGCTGCACGATCACCTTCACGGCTTCTCCCAGCACCGCATCTGGAATGCCGATCACTGCGCAGTCCGCTACAAGCGGATGAACGGCAAGAGCTTGTTCGAGCTCTGCCGGATAAATCTTTACCCCGCCCGAGATGATCATGTCTGTGTTTCGCCCACTCACAAAGAGGTAGCCCTCGTCGTTGAGGTAGCCGAGATCGCCCACCGTGAAGAAGGCGCCTCGATAGCTGGCGTCGGTTTTGGCTGCGTCGCCCTTGTAAGCGAAGCGATCGCCGGCGGCGCGGGTCAGGTAGATGAGTCCCACTTCGCTGGGCAGCAGTTCATCGCCTGCGTCATTCAATATCTTGCATTGGGATCCGGGTAACGGTCGGCCCACGGTTCCTGGATATCTGAGCCATTCCTGCGGGCTGCATATGGTCCCGCCTCCCCCTTCCGAGGACCCATAAGCGTCCCACAGCACCGGGCCCCACCACTCGATCATCTGTCGCTTAACCTCAGGAGGGCACGGCGCCCCGCCGTGATTCACCCATTTCAGATGCTCCGTCGAATAACGACTCCGAATATCCTTTGGAAGCTTCAGGAATCGGAGGAACATCATCGGCACCATGAAAGCCGTTCCGACGCGGTGCTGCGCCATGAGCTGCAGACACCCCTCCGGCTCGAAACCGTCCAAGACGAGCACCGTGTGCCCCATGTGCAGTGCGGTTGCCGCGATGTCGAGAGGCGCCGCGTGATAGAGGGGCGCGACACAAAGGTTCACCGTCGCGTCGTCGAGCTCGACACCCATTGAAATGTGAAGTTGGATCCGCCGCTCCAAAGAGGGCCTCGAGGTCGGCGGGACAACGACAGCTTTCGGCCGGCCGGTGGTGGCGGACGTGTATTGGAGCACTTGGCCCGGCAGGCCCCGCTCCAAAGGCGCAGGGGACTGTGCTGCGATCAGCTCGTCGAAGTCGGTGAAACCGGGCAGCCGACCGAAGGATACCAGGGTCGGGTGCAGGGAGGGTTGGAGCAGCAGCGCATCTGTGACGAGTGCGCCCAGCCGGGAATCGACAAAAATCGCTTTAGCGCCGGAGTCCTCGAGAATATAAGCGAGTTCCGGAGCGGCAAGATGCCAGTTGACAGGAACCATGGACAGTCCTGCCTGCTGCGTCGCCAGGTACACGACCAGGTACTCGGAGCGATTTCGGGCCACCACTGCGACGACGTCCCCGGGCGACAGCCCGAGCTGCAGGAACGCGCGTGCCGTCTGTCTTGCCAGCCGCGCGGTTTCGATGCGGCTCCAATTGCGCCCCGTTGCATCGATAATTGCAGTCGCGCGAGGACCCTGCTGGGCGAAGAATTCAAATCCCGCTTCCATGCCGTTACCTCCGCCTGACACCCCGGCGCCGATCATACCGACCACGAGCCTCCGCACCAACGAACGCGCCGGCCGTCGCGTGACCGCTCTGTGCACGAACGGAGGCGTCACTTATCATGACTCAGTAATAATTTCGCAATAGTCGGATTGTGTCCGGTCTTCTCAGTGCAGGCGCTCATCACCGGACCGCTCAAAAGAACAAGCAAGTGAACAGGGAACAGTCATGCCGCTCATCGTCAAAGCCAACCCGTTTCGTTGCCGTATGTGGGATTTCCACGACAGGCTTGAGAATCACGTCAGCGAAGCGACGTGCGCCAGAGAGATCAGCAGCATTGCCTCGCACGGGCAACTGATCCCGGCGCTGGCCAGGCCACTCAAGGCAGAGGCCAACTACAATTTTGAGCTCATCTACGGCGCCCGCAGGCTCTTCATCGCGCGACATCTAAACATCGAGATCCTTCTCGACGTGCAGCAGATCTCAGACCCGGAAGCCCTCGTTGCGATGGACATCGAGAACCGACATCGCAAGGACATCAGTGCGTACGAGCGCGGGATGAGCTACGCGCGCTGGCTGCGCAGTGGTTTCTTCCGTTCGCAGGAGGAATTGGCCCGGAGGGTGAAGAACTCACCGGCGTCTGTCTCCCGGGTATTGAAGTTGGCGAGCTTGCCGAGCGTGGTGGTGGATGCGTTTGGAGATCCCACGGCGATACGGGAGAGCTGGGGTATTTCGCTGGCTGAGGCTCTGGAGGACCCGGCCGTGCGCCTCAGAATCATCACCAGGGCGCGGACCATACGGGCAACGGCCGAATGCTCATCTCCCGAGGAGGTGTATCGAACGCTATTCGCCGCCTCGACTCCGGGCGCCAAGTCGCGCCGCTCCGTAGCACGGGACGAGGTAGTGAGGGACCTCAATGGGACGCCCGTCTTTCGCGTGAAATATCATCGTCAGTCCGTGGCATTCGTCGTCCCGGCACAGAAGTTACCCGCGCTGACCATCGAGGCAGTTCGCCGTACGCTGCTTGGCATCTTACAGCCTGAAACGGTCCAATCCATTGAAAACAAAGGCGATTCGGTTAGTGGCGCTCCAGGCATCCTCGCCCAGCAGCGGCTGCCACGAACGACTCAGTAGCCACAGGCTGAAAATGGCCTGCGCAAACACCGATGCAGTCGCCCACAACCACGTTCGGGTGGGGTCATCCTGCAGCCCGAGTACCAGCACCGGTGCGGCGACGATGTTGGCAGCGAGAAAAAACCTTGAGTTCAGGTCGTTCTGCTGCGACGCGCGCGCAGGGGAAGTTTCAGGACGGCGGCGTCCTCTCGCCCGCCCAAGGCCTGGTAGTAGCCGCGGCGCATACCGACCTGCTCGAATCCGATCGACTGGTAGAGGCGAATGGCCGCGGTGTTGGATGGGCGCACTTCCAGAAACGCCTCGCTCATTCCGGCTGCTGCGCCACGGTCGAGCATGTAGCTCAGAAGGTCCTTACCGATGCCTCTGCAGCGGTACGGCTCGAGGACGCACAGATTCAGGATATGAGCCTCACCCGCTCCAACGCTCATCACCCCGTAGCCGATCGCTCGGCCCTCGACCACCGCGACGCGGCACACGTAGCCGACACGCAGGCAGTCACGGAATATCCCCTCGCTCCAGGGAAACTGGTATGACGCGCGCTCCGTAGCGACGACATCGGGAATGTCGGCCTCGGCCATGGGCCGGATCAGGATCTCCGGAACGGCCGCTATCAGTTCAGGTGCGGTCGCCAAGTGTGCCAAGCCCTTGGGTCAGTTGCCGGAACACGCTGCGGGCGAACTTCAGGTCTTCCCACGCCTTGCGCTTATCACCCGGCGTACGCAGCAGGTAGGCAGGATGATACGTCACTATGAGCGGGGTATTCAGCTCGCCGAACTGATGGACCTTGCCCCGCAGACGCCCCAGCGGCATATCCGTACTCAGCAGGTTTTGGGCCGCTATCCGTCCGACGGCCAGAATGAGGCGGGGCCGCATCAGGCCGATCTGCCGCAGCAGGTACGGCAGGCAGGCCGCCACCTCTTCGGACTTGGGATCGCGATTCCCGGGGGGACGGCTCTTCAGGACATTGGCGATATAGACGTTGGTCTCCCGCCCCAGGCCGATCGACTTCAGCATGGCGTCCAACAGCTGGCCGGCGCGGCCCACAAACGGCTGCCCTCGCCGGTCCTCCTCGGCGCCGGGCGCCTCGCCTATGACAAGCCAGTCGGCCAGTTCATTGCCGACCCCGAAAACCCCCTGCGTGCGCGTGGCGTGCAAAGCGCATCGGGTGCAAGTACCCACCTCGGCCCGCAGCGCCGACCATTGGGCCGCCAGCTCGACGGACAGTTCGCCCGAGGCGGGTTTCGGAGGAATTTCGGCGCGTAGGGTGATCGCAGCGGGAGTGATCGCAGCGGCGGCGGCGGCCGGGTGCATCGCTGGCGAGGTCTGCGCGACCGCGGCGCCAGTCGCGGCCGCGACGGGATTTCGCGGCACCCACTCATCGATGCCGAGCGCTTCCAGGTATTGGCTGCGCTGTCGCGCGTCCACTAGCTACGGGCCCGGAGCCGGTGAACCGCGGTTTGCGCGCCGAATACGGCGAATGAGCCATAAAAACGGCGCGGAGAGTGCGTAGATCGCGAACATGGACAGCAGCATCGTCGGCGGATCGGTCGCGACCAGCACAAAGAACAGCGGAACGATCAGGGCGTACGCGAACTTGATGCGCTTGTCGAGATTGAACTGCTTGAAGCTCGGATAGCTGAACCGGCTCACCATCAGGATACCCGCGCTCGCCGTCACGGCAAACGCGGCGATCAGCCCGACCAGACCCGGTTCGCGCCAGACGCTCGAAAACCATATGAACGCCGCCACGCATGCGGCAGCGGAGGGACTGGGCAATCCCTCAAAATAACGCTTGTCGGCGGCGGCCCGAGTGTTGAAGCGCGCCAGCCGCAGAGCGGCGGTGACGGCGTAAAGAAAGCAGGCCAGCCAGCCGAAACGGCCCCAGTAGTGCCCGTACTCGGCGATCCGGACGACGCCCCACTGGTATGCCACGATTGCCGGCGCCAGTCCGAACGCGACCATGTCGGCAAGACTGTCGTATTCCTTGCCGAAGTCACTTTCCGTGTGCGTGAGCCGCGCGATGCGTCCGTCCAGGGTATCGAAGATCATGGCGATGAAAATCGCCCTGCCCGCAGGCGCGAAGTTCTCGTCGATGGCCGCGACGATGGCGTAGAACCCGGAAAACAGGCAGCCCGTCGTGAGCAGGTTCGGCAGCAGGTAGATGCCCTTGCGGCGCGGCTTCAGGCCTTCCAATTCCGACTCGGCTTGCGTTTGCGTCTCCATCGACCGCCTTGACTCTCCATCGAGGGAAATATTTTGCGCACGTGCCTGGGGCCACGCGGGCGGCATATTAACAGGAGGGCTCCTGCTAAGATGCCCGTCCGAAAATTGCCTGTGAACCTACGGAATTCCTCGCCATGAAGTTCGCGCCATGAGGCTCTCTCAGTACCCCATCAACACCGTGAAGGAGACCCCCGCCGATGCGGAAGTGGTGAGCCATAAGCTCATGCTGCGCGCGGGCATCATCCGGAAACTTTCATCGGGCCTGTACAGCTGGCTGCCGATGGGTTTGCGCACCCTTCGGAAGGTGGAGCGCATAGTCCGGGAAGAGATGAATCGGGCCGGCGCGTTTGAGCTGATCATGCCCGTCATCCAGCCCGCGGAGCTGTGGCAGGAATCCGGCCGCTGGGACGTATACGGCCCGGAATTGCTGCGGATCAAGGACCGGCATAAACGCGATTTCCTCGCAGGCCCGACGCACGAGGAAGTCATTACCGATATTGCGCGGCGCGAGCTCAAGAGCTATCGGCAGCTACCGGTGAACTTCTATCAGATCCAGACGAAATTTCGCGACGAGGTGCGCCCGCGCTTCGGCGTCATGCGCGCTCGCGAGTTCATCATGAAGGACGCGTACTCCTTCCACATAGACCAGGCGTCGCTGAACGAAGGCTACCGAGCGATGTTCGACGCCTATACGCGCATCTTTACCCGCACCGGCCTGAACTTCCGGGCGGTCAAGGCCGATTCCGGTGCGATCGGCGGAGATGTCTCCCAAGAATTCCACGTTCTTGCCGCGTCCGGCGAAGATGCCATCGCGTTCTCGGATGAAGACGACTACGCAGCCAATCTTGAAGCGGCGGCGGCGCTGCCTCCCGCACAGCCACGCCCGCCCGCGACCCGAGCGCTCGAGAAGGTATCCACCCCGGGCGTGCGCACGATCGAGGAGCTGTCGAAATTCCTGAAACTGAAGCCCTCCGAATGCGTCAAGTCGCTACTGGTCGACGGCACCGAGGGCGGTGTCGTGGCACTGGTAGTTCGCGGCGATCACGAATTGAATGCCGTGAAGGCCCAGAAGCTCCCCGGCGTTAAACGCCCGCTGCAGATGGCCAACGCCGCCGGCATCAAGGCCGCCACCGGGGCCGAGCCTGGCTTCCTGGGACCTGTCGGACTCGGTGTCACGCCTGTCTATGTCGATCACAGCGCGTTCGCAATGGCCGACTTCGTGGCCGGCGCCAACGAAACGGACGCGCACCTGCTGGGAGTCAACTGGGAACGCGACGTTCCAAACGCGATCGCGGTCGACATACGCAGCGTGGTCGAGGGCGATCCGAGCCCTTCAGGCCGCGGGCGCTTGAAAATCGCGCGTGGCATCGAGGTGGGACACGTCTTCCAGCTGGGCCAGAAGTACAGCAAGCCCATGAAGGCCGCCGTGCTCGACGAGGGCGGCAAGGAAGTAACCATGTTCATGGGCTGCTACGGTATCGGTGTGACGCGCATCGTGGCGGCCGCCATCGAGCAGAATCACGATGAGCGCGGAATCATCTGGCCCGACCCCATCGCCCCGTTCCAGGTGGTGCTGGTGCCGTTGAATCTGCAGAAATCCGCAAAAGTGCGCGAAGTGGCCGACCGGCTGTATGACGAACTCACCGCCGCAGGAATCGAAGTGTTATACGACGACCGCGATGCCCGTCCGGGCGTCAAGTTCGCCGACGCAGAGCTGCTGGGGATTCCTCACCGGGTCGTCGTTGCGGAGCGCGGCTTGGAAGCGGGCCAGCTCGAATACCGACATCGTCGTGACACGGAAAGCCAGGACTTCCCCGTTGCCGAAGCTCTCCCATTTCTGCAGTCGCGCCTCCGCCGTTGAGAGGCTGAGCGCGAGGCGAGTCGTGCTCGTCGCCCTGTTCGGCGCTCTTGCCTCGTTCGGCGGCCTTGCCGACGCCGATCAACAGCGCGACCCGGAGCTCAAGACGGTCGTCGCGAAGGCCATCAGCGAAGCCGAGTGCTTCACGGACCATTTCGACTCGGCGGTCTGGTACAAGCTGATGGAGCCCCGGCTGCGCAGCGTCGTGCAGCAACGCGACGAGCGCTTAGGAATCCTCAAGGACGTGTACTGCGAGACGCATCGGGCCGGGGAAGCCCGTCTGCCGCCCGGCTTGGTCATGGCCGTCATCGCCATCGAGAGCCGCTTCGATCGCTATGCCGTCTCGTCGGCGGGCGCCGTGGGACTGATGCAGGTGATGCCGTTCTGGCCCGAACAGCTGGGCATGCGCCGGTATGAGCTGGTGCACACCGGACCCAACATCCGCATGGGTTGCGCAATCCTGCGCTTCTACCTGAAGTACGAGCGCAACGACGTCCGCAAGGCGCTCGCGCGCTACAACGGCAGCATCGGCCGCCGCGACTATCCCGACAAGGTCATCACGCAATGGTTGCGATGGAACGGCGCCGACGACCTCGGGTTCGCGCAGAACACCCTGCCCGCGCGCTAGCGGTAGGAGAGCCCCCTAGTGCGGCGCCGGCAGCGACATCACAATACCGTCGCGCCGCGGATCCGCACCGCCCTCGTAGCTTCCGTCAGGCATGCGCAGGATACCGTGCAATCCGGAGCCTTCGGCGCGTCCCGATATGAGATCGACACCCAGGCCATGCAGACCATTGCGCAGCTCGGGGGAGAACTTGTTGACCTCGCCGCTGAAGTCGTTGCGATACGCGATGATGTTGGGCAAGTCGATCGCCGCTTGCATGGACAGGCCCCAGGCCAGCACGCCGACCACCGCCTTCGCGTTGTACTCCAGGATTGAAGACCCGCCCGGCGAGCCTACAGCCGCCACGAAGCGTCCCTCGTGATCCAACACGATGATCGGTGCCATCGAGGAGCGCGGGCGCTTGCGGCCCCGCACCGCATTCGCCAGCGGACGACCGCTCTCATCGACGGGGCGAAAGGAAAAATCCGTAAGCTGATTGTTGAGCACGAAGCCGCCGACCGTGCGGCCGGAGCCGAACACCGATTCCACCGTCGTGGTCATTGAAACGACGTTACCCCTGGAGTCCATTACGACGAAATGACTGGTGCCGGGCGATTCAATCGTCGCATCGCGGCCGACGACCTCTCCGGGCAGCTTCCCGGGCAGCGGCACAGGTCCCGCGCGCTCTCCGATCAGTTGCGCGCGGCCGCGGACGTAGTCCGGATCCAGCAGCGCCTGGACCGGGACCCGGACGAATTCCGGGTCTGCGACATACTGATCGCGATCGGCATACATCAGTCGACTGCCCTCCGCGAGCTCGAACCATCCCTTCGGATCGTTGGGCCCACGGGAGGCGATGTCGGTGTGATCCAGCATTGCGAGCAATTCGAGCAGCGAGACGCCACTGGACGGGGGCGGCGGCACGCAGACGGTGTACTGCCGAAATGGCCCGCACAACGCCTTGGCCCAATCGGCTCGATAACCGGCGAGGTCCTGCAGGGTCATCGTTCCGGGGAGCGGATCCTCATGAATGCGCTTGACGATCTGTGCGGCAATGTCGCCGGCATAGACCGCACCCGGCCCCTCGCTCGCCAGCCGCTCGAGAGTGCGGGCATAGGCCGGGTTCTTGAACGAATCACCGGCCTGCAGCGGCTTGCCGTCGGGTCGCGCGAACAGGGCGTTGACTTCGGCAGTCGGCGCGAACGGCGAAGTCATTGCGAGAAAGCCGGCCAAGCGGTCGGAAACCTTGAAGCCATTGCGGGCAGCGCGGATCGCCGGCGCGAACAGGTCCTTCCAGGACAGGGAGCCCAGCTGCGCATGCGCGGCCGACAGCAGCGCATAGGTTCCCGGGACACCGGTCGAACGACCGCTGCGCACAGCCTGAAAAAACGGCAAAGGCTTGCCGTGCTCGTCCAGAAACATATCGGGAGTGGCACCGGCGGGGGCGCGTTCGCGACCGTTCAGAGAGGACACGACCCCGGTTGCGGCGTCGTAGTACATGAGAAACGATCCGCCTCCGACACCGGAGCTCTGCGGCTCAACCAGGCCGAGCATCGCCTGAATGGCTACCGCCGCATCCACGGCATCCCCGCCCTTGCGCAGAATTTCCATGCCCGCTTCGACGGCGAGTGGATTTGCAGCGGCAACCATGGCAGGAGTGCGCGGTAACGCCGCCGGCGCGGTAGCCGCAGGTGCAGCCGCAGCCGCCGCGATAGGCGCAGCCGGCAGGGTCCCGGCGGACAGGCAGGCGAAGAGAAAACAGCACAGACGCAAATGAACTTTGGGCATGGGTTTGCGGGTTTAAGGTTCGTGGAGAAAGGTCAGCGAGTGACGAACGAATCGGGCACTTCGCCGGGCTCGAGAGTCAGGTCCTGCGCGTCGACGGCGGTCACCTTGGAAGCGGAGGAGCCGATCCACAGCCAGCGCTCCAACTCTTCGAGGGCTCTATTGTGCCCGCAGGCAAGGACTTCGACGCGACCGTCCGGCAGATTGTGGGCGTGGCCGGTGACGGCGAGTTCGCGCGCACGCTGTGCAACTGTGGCGCGATAGAACACACCCTGCACGCGCCCCGCTACCAAAAACCTTTTACAGAACAAGCCCGCTCCCGCTCCTCGCCGTCGCACCCGTGAATATTAGCCCGAACGGCTGCGATTTCTGCATAAAGTGAGCACATTGGCAGCCTGCCCGTGCACCGGGCCGCAGCGCAGACTGGGGCTTTCGATTTCGGAAGGACCCCTATGGCCGGCTACCGATTGCCTGTGGCAACGTATCGTGACCCGCGGCTCCGGATTGGGAGGACGGAACTGATCCCCCGTCCTGGGTGTGCGCTCGAGGAATTGCTCATGACTGAAATTCTGGTGCTCTACTACTCCCGCGGCGGCTCTACCGCCGAGCTTGCAAGGCAGATTTGCCGCGGGATCGAGAGCGTCTCCGGCGCGTCGGCGAAACTGCGGACCGTTCCGGCCGTAAGCGCCGAGAGCGAAGGTCCGGCAAAACGGGTACCCGCAAGTGGAGCGCCGTATGCGACCTATGAGGATCTGCGCCTTGCCGACGGCCTGGTGCTGGGCAGCCCCACGCGATTCGGCAACATGGCGGCGCCGCTGAAATACTTTCTGGACGGCACGGCAGGCTTATGGGTTTCAGGGGAACTCGTCGGGAAGCCGGCAGGCGTGTTCACGGCAACGCAGACCATCCACGGCGGCCAGGAGACGACGCTGCTTTCGATGATGATTCCCTTGCTTCATCACGGGATGTACATCGTTGGTATCCCGTATACGGAGCTGGCACTCAGCGAGACCCGCAGCGGCGGCACACCCTACGGCGCTTCACACGTCGTCAATGGAAGTAACGACTCCGGGCTGAGTGAGCATGAGAAGACTCTCGCGCAGGCGTTAGGGCGCCGCGTCGCGATCCTCGCGGAAAAGCTGAAGGAGAGATAGCTACTCGCGCAACACGGATCGGATGAACGGCACGGTGAGCCGTCGCTGGGCGACCAATGCCGCTTCGTCCAGCGTATCCAGGATTTCGTAAAGCGTGTGCATATCCCGCGGGAAACGCCGTAACAGCCAGCGAGAGGTCTCGTCGGGCAACTCGAATCCACGCACCCGGGCGCGCAACTGAAGTGCTTCCTGCTGCTCCCCTTCATCGAGCGCACGCAGTTGAAAAACGGCGCTCGCCGTGAAGCGCGAACCGAGATCGGGAAGCGCCCACTTGAGCAACGCAGGAGGCGACTTCGCGGCAAACACCAAGCGGGAACCGCCCTCCTGGGCTTCGCGAACTACGCCAAACAGAGCACGCTCCCACTCGATCTGCCCGACGACACACTCCATGTCGTCGACACACAGGCATTCGAGTTGGCGCAGGCCCTCGAGCACTTCGATGCCCAATGCCGCAAGCTGGCCCAGCGGAAGATATCCGGCTCGCATCGTTTCACCGGCCCGTGCGCAGATAGCCTGCAACAGATGCGTCTTCCCGGCGCCAGTGGTGCCGCAGATCCACACGACGCCCGTCAGTTCGCCGCCGGCCACCCTGCTCGCATACGCCACGGCTTCGCCGTTACGCGCGGGCAGAAAACTCGCAAACACGGCCCGATCGGGAATTCGAACGCCAAGAGGCAGCTGCTGCACGACCTTACGCCCTCACGCCCGGGTCGCCGGCAGCGACCACGCGCGCCGCGTAAACGTGAGGATGTAATCCAGACCCGAAACAACGGTGGTGCAGAACGCGAGAACCGCGCCAATGTCGAGCAGTTCGGACGGTGGAAATCCGGTGGCTGCCCGGACCATCACACCCATCAGGAAACCCAGCTGCATGGCGGTGTTGATCTTGCTGACGATCGTCGGTCGGCCGCGCAGGGGCCCGAACCAGAACCGGAAGACCCCGGCGCCCAGGCCTATCAGCACGTCGCGCGCCACGGCCGCCGCCGTCAGCCACCAGGGCACCAGGCCCAACCACGTGCACTCGACGAAAATGGCGACCAGCAGCAGCTTGTCCGCCAGCGGGTCAAGCACCTTTCCCAGCGCCGACTGCCAACCGAAGTGCTTGGCGAGAAAGCCATCCAACCCGTCGGAGATCGCGGCGACCAGCAGTAGCGCGAGCGCCAGCGCGTAGCGCCCCGCCCACAAGGCCTGGACGATGGGCCAGACGAGGGCAATCCGAAACAGACAGATGAGGTTGGGCAGGTGGCGCACGGCCCGTCCAAAAGTTAAGCGAACTATTGCGGCCGGTACTGAAAGACCGGGCGGGAGCCGGACACGCCGGTGCGAACGAATCGTCCGGAACCGGTCAGCGCGTGGTCAATCGCGTCCACACCACCCCGCACCGTGACATCGAATGAGGCGGAAGACCCCGAGGCTTCGACAACGCTGGCGCGGCGCGTGCCGGGCATGCTCTCGAGCATTCGCTGAGCTTCCGCAAAATCGCTCAGCGTATTCAGTCCGTCGATCTGCACCACGGCCTGCGTTTCGGTCTGCTCCAGCGAGCCGCCCTGCAGCGGCGCAAAGTTGTCCACCGCTCCGTCGATCCCCGCGGATAACGGCCCGGTCCAGTTTTCGCTGGCAAAATTGGTAAACAGCGTCCATTGCAACTGTCCGCCCGCCGCTGACGGGTCGCCCCGCCCCACGAGGACCGCATCTCCGCCGTACCGCCTAGCAACCTGCATCAGCGCTTCACGGCCAAGCTCGGCACCGCTTGCGTCAGTCACCGCAAGGGGCAGAAGGCTGATTGGCAAACCACGCTCTGTAGCGATCTGCTCAAGATTGCCGCGTGCGGCATCTTCCACCGCTCTCGGCGGTTGGGGCGAAAGCACCACCAGCGTAAACGGACGATCGCCGCTCCACACGGAGCGCCCGGCGGCCGCAACCGCACGATCCACGGCTACGCCGTCGAAGACGACCTGTGATTCGCCGTGCGGCCCGGACCCGTACGCTTTGACGTAATTCGACGCACTGGCGATCAGGCTCGCGAAAACGGGATCGACCGCGGATTCGCGCCTTCCAGTCGCGCGTACCAGAGCCTCCCGCATGGCGTCCTGCAACGCTGCAGGCGTCTGGGCGCTGAGGTCGACCTCATAGACCCTTACGGGTCGGCCGGCCCAGGAAGAGACGGACAGCCCACAGCAGGCCAGCCACAAGAGGCCAGTCCGAAGACCGCGCGCGCACCTTGATGCCGCGGTTGCTTTGCAAGCAGTGCCAGCCATGAAGAGATTGTTTGTTTCGCCCGCGCGCCCCAGCGCTGGGCACATGTACAATACTATACGCGCAAGCGCCGCACGGCGGCCTATCCAGCTCTCGTAAATCATGAATCAAGGCCCCGGCATTTCCTATCGCGATGCAGGCGTCGACATAGACGCCGGTGACGAGCTCGTAGAGCGAATAAAACCCCTGGTCCGCCGTTCGCACCGCCCGGAAGTCCTGGCCGGTATCGGCGGATTCGGCGCGCTCGTAGAGCTGCCTGTCGGGCGCTACAAGCGTCCGGTACTGGTCTCCGGTACCGATGGCGTCGGCACGAAACTGCGTTTGGCCATCGACGTCGGCCGCCATGACACGATCGGCATCGATCTGGTCGCGATGTGCGCCAATGACGTCGTGGTGCAGGGCGCTGAACCGCTGTTCTTCCTCGATTACTACGCCACCGGAAAGCTTCGCGTCGATGTGGCCGAGGCGGTCATTCGCGGCATCGTCGAGGGTTGCGTGCAGGCCGGAGCCGCCCTGGTCGGCGGCGAAACGGCGGAAATGCCCGGCATCTACTACGGCGATGACTATGATCTGGCAGGGTTTTGCGTCGGAGTCGTCGAAAAGGAATCGATCATCGATGGCCGCAGCATCAGCGCCGGCGACTCGGTGATCGGCCTGTCGTCCTCCGGTCCCCATTCAAACGGCTATTCGCTGATCCGCAAGCTCATTGCGCTCGCCGGAGCGAACGCCGGGACGCAGCTGGAAGGCCGGTCGCTCTTCGACCGCCTGCTGTCGCCAACCCGGATTTACGTCAAATCGCTTCTCGAACTGATCCGTGTAATGCCTGTTCGCGGACTTGCGCATATCACCGGTGGCGGCCTTTCGGACAACATTCCGCGCGTGCTGCCGGACGGCTTTGAAGCGGTGCTCCAACGGCGCAGCTGGCCTCGTGATCCGGTGTTCGACTGGCTGCAACGCACGGGTCGCGTCGAGCAGGGCGAGATGTATCGCACCTTCAATTGCGGAATCGGCATGATAGTCATTGTGCCTCCGGATCGGGCCGAAGCGGCCGTCTCCCTGCTCACAGGCCGGGGAGAATCCGCGCAGGTCATCGGCGAAGTCCGCTCGGGCGGACGCGGTGTCGTCATCGAAGAGTGAGGTCAAGCGGGTTGACCACTGCACGCCCCCCTCTTCGACTCGCGATCCTAATATCCGGTCGCGGTTCGAACATGGCAACGCTGGTTCGCGCCTGCCTCGAACATCGCCTCAACGCACGCCCCGTCGCCGTCATCTCGGACAAACCCGACGCGGCAGGTCTCAACGTCGCACGCGAGCTTGGAATCGAAGCTCAGATCGTTCCCTGGCGAGGCGCTGCAGACAGGGCGGGATTCGAGCGCGAACTTAACGCGGCCCTCGACGCCTGTCGGCCCGACGTCCTGGTACTGGCCGGGTTCATGCGGGTTCTGTCCGCCGCCTTTGTCGAGCGATACGCCGGCCGAATGTTGAACATTCATCCGTCGCTCCTGCCCAAGTATCGAGGTCTGCACACGCACAGCCGGGTACTTGAGGCCGCGGAGACCGAACACGGAGCCAGTGTGCACTTCGTAACTGCCGAGCTGGACGGAGGTCCGGTTGTGCTGCAGTCCAAAGTCGCGGTACGCCCGGACGACACGGAAGCCACGCTTTCAGCCCGGGTACAGGCGACGGAACACATCATTTACCCACGAGTTGTCGGTTGGATCGCCGACGGCAGACTGACCTGGCAAGCCGGTCACGCATTGCTCGATGGCCAACCTCTCGAAGCACCCATCGTGGAGGATTTCAGCGGTGGAACTCGCAATTGAGTGCGGCGCCCCGGCCAGCCGGTGGCTCAGATCGTTGTTCCTGTCGTTGTTCCTGTCGTTGCTCCTGTCGTCGCTCGCGTTGCTTGCAGCGCCGGCGCACGGCGCAGAGCTGCAGCCTTTCGAAGCCTCCTACAACTGGATCTGGCACGGCCTCAACGTCGCGGAGTCCAGGATTCAACTCGAGCGGCATGACGACACCTGGACCTATAGCACCAGGAGCGAGCCCCGTGGAATCGGCCGGATGTTTGCGGAGCGCCCCACGCAGCGAAGCGTAATGCGGGTGACCGGCTCAGGCGTGCAGCCGCTGAGCTATCGGGCGGACGACGGCACGAGTTCGACGAAGCGCGACGCCGACGTGCGCTTCGACTGGGGTGCGGGGCGCGTCAGCGGCGTGTACGAAGACACGAAGGTCGATATGCCTCTCGTGGCAGGCACCCAGGACGACCTTTCCGTCCAGATCGCCCTGATGGTCGAATTGCTTGAAGGGCGGACTCCGGACAAGTTCTCGCTGCTCAACGGCAACTCGGTCCGCGAATACCGCTACACCCGCGAAAGCGAACAGACGCTGTCGACTCCGATGGGCAGCATCGCGACCGTCGTGTACCGCAGCGAGCGACAGAATTCACCCAGGGTGACGCGCTTCTGGTGCGCGCCGTCGCGCGGCTACATCCCGTTACGCGTCGAACAGACCAGAAAAGACGAAGTCGAATGGACGATGGAGATCAAAAGTCTCACCCGTCCGTGACGCCGGCGGCGCCGGTCGCGTCTTCGGCAAAGCCGCATCAGCGGCGGCGGCGCATTACAGTCAGGTCTTCGGCAGCGTCACGCCCCGCTGCCCCATGTACTTACCGCCCCGATCCTTGTACGACGTCGAGCAGATCTCGTCCGATTCGAAGAAGAGCATCTGCGCCACGCCCTCGTTGGCGTAGATCTTCGCGGGCAGCGGCGTGGTGTTGGAAAATTCCAGGGTCACGTGCCCTTCCCACTCCGGCTCCAGCGGCGTGACGTTGCATATTATGCCGCAACGCGCATACGTGCTCTTGCCCAGGCAGACAACCAACACATTGCGCGGAATGCGGAAATACTCGACCGTGCGCGCCAGCGCAAACGAGTTGGGCGGGATGATGCACACTTCGGCCGACAGGTCGACGAAGCTCTTCTCGTCGAACTGCTTCGGATCCACGATCGTCGAGTTGATGTTGGTGAAGATCTTGAATTCGCCCGCGCAGCGCACGTCGTAGCCGTAGCTCGAGGTACCGTAGGAGACGATCCGCTTGCCGTCGACGTGACGGACCTGTCCCGGCTCGAACGGCTCGATCATGCCGTGGGTCTGCGCCATGCGGCGAATCCAGTTATCGGACTTGATGCTCATCCTGAATAAACCTTTGACTATTTGGCTGCAAACGCCTGCGGCGTT
>FTJL01005501.1_pt2 | contig 27250 bp, 24 predicted proteins | sample 1658551 | NCBI WGS metagenome assembly FTJL01 (sample SAMEA3914835, study PRJEB12502) | metagenome | biome: forest; material: soil | place: Canada | collected 2011-07-03 | depth 0.3 m
CGCCGTGGCGGCGCTGGCGATTCCCGCCATGCCGTGATGCTCGGCCAGCCAGAAGCGGCGATATCCGAGCGATTCAGCCTTTTGCGCCAGGCTTAGCGAATTGCGCAGCGCGTCGGCCGCGGTGGAGCCTTGTGCGATCGGCGCGAGATCGAGGATGGAGAAAGGTGGCATGGATGACTCGCAGGTGCAGCGGGACCTGCGCGAACAGTAGCAAAATTGAGCCGGCACCAGTGGGCGCTTCCGGGGTGCATGCATCTACGATGCCCGGCCTGCGGTTGAGGCCGAACGGGGACTGGAAATCCAAAGTCTGTCGTGTGCCGGACCGTCCCGCGTGAATCTCTCAGACCACTCTGACGATTACTTTGCCGAAATTCCGGCCCTCCAGCATCCCGATAAAAGCACGAGGCGCTGCTTCAAGGCCCTCCACTATTTGTTCACGATAGCGAATCTCGCCGTCGGCCACTAAGGGGCCGACCTGCTCGAGAAATTCGTCGTAGTAATCGGAAACGAATTCGGAATGGATGAACCCACGGATCAGAAGGCTGCGTCGCAGAACCGCGAGCATCGTGTCTCCCAACCAGTCCCGACCGGTCTGAGGGACACTGTTATAAAGGGCGATCAAACCGCATACGGGGACGCGCGCGTAACGGTTGAGCAGCGGTAGCACCGCGTGCCACACGGAGCCGCCCGCATTTTCAAAGTACACATCGATGCCGTCTGGAGATAAGTCCTGCAGCACACGTGCAAAGTCCTCGGTGTGCCGATCAGCTGCAGCGTCGAACCCAAGGCTGCTGACTAAATAGTGGCATTTCGAGGCTCCTCCCGCGATTCCGATAGTTCGCGTCCCAGCGCGTTTGGCCAACTGTCCAACGAGTGATCCGACAGGACCCGTCGCGGCTGAAACCGCCAGGGTCTCTCCCGGTTTCGGTTGACCAATATCCTTGAGGCCCACATACGCCGTAAATCCCGGCATGCCAAGAACACCGAGATACGCCGTGACGGGAACGTTTCCGTTTCGAACTAGCCGTGCAGCCTCGGCGTTGATCGCAGCGTGAGTACGCCACCCGACCATGGCACGCACAATATCGCCTTCCCGGAATTCGTCACTTCGGGACTGCATGACTTGCGCGATTGCTTCTCCGTCCATGGTGTCCCCGATCGCCACCGGCTGAGAGTAGGAGGTGGCGGAACTCATCCGGCCACGCATGTATGGTTCCAATGAGAGATATTGGGTGCGCACCAACAGCTGCGCCTGGCGCCGGCCGCGGCATTGTGGCGGTCTCCAATCGGAAAGTGTCGAGCGTCGGTGCCGCCACGGGACGCGATGCCAGTACAACTCGTCGGTAGGCTTCCATCAAATCCTCTCCGGGCCTGGATCCTGGTTGCAGGAGAAGTCCTTCCCGCGCACAATTTGGCAGGCGACAGAGGAACAAAAGAACGTCAAAGAAGCCTCTCTTCAGGACGTTTGCGCCCCGGCGACTTGGCGCGTGGTCCGTTACACCGGGGCGGTTCTTGAGGGAAAACTCCGGCGGGCGTAGGATTTCGCCCGCAGCCGCAGTTATGTCTCGGCATAGCGCAAACGGGGAGCCCGCCTGGCACGGGAGGTCATTATTCTTCGCGTTGGTCTGTTGCTTTCGCCGGGGTTCGCGAATCTCAGTTTTGCCCCACTGGCGGCATTCGAAGCCGCCAACGCGATGCTCGCAGAACCCTATTACGAGCCGCACGTCGTGTCGCCGAACGGCGGAAGCCTGGTGAACTCTTTCGGCATGATTGTTCAAACCGAACGAGCCGAAGAAGCGGCCTTGGACACGCTGATCGTGGGCTCGCCGCCGGATACCCGCAAACCTCCTGACGATGTCGTCCGATTCCTGCAGGACAGTTCCCGTAGCGCGCGCCGCATTGCGGCAGTCTGCGTGGGGGCATTCATATTGGGCGAGGCGGGGTTGCTTGATGGACGGCGTTCGACCACTCACTGGATGTTTGGGGATGAGCTGCAGCGTCGATTTCCAAAAACGCGCGTCGATATCGATCGCATATTTGTTCAAGACGGTCCCATCTGGACGTCCGCCGGTATGACAGCCGGGATTGATCTGGCGCTCTCACTGATTGAGCGGGATCTTGGGTCCGATAAAGCGCGGGAAGCTGCTCGGACCATGGTGATCCACCACCGGCGTGCTGGAGGGCAGTCCCAGCACTCCGCTCTTCTGATGCTGGACGCCAAGTCAGATCGAGTTCAAGACGCACTTCAGTACGCCAGGCGCAACCTCTCCAAGCCGCTCAGCGTCGAGAAGCTGGCGCAGGCGGCTTGCTTGAGTCCTCGGCAATTCAGCCGCGTGTTCCGGCTGGAGACTGGTATGTCCCCCGCGAAGGCCGTGGAGAACCTGCGACTGGAATCAGCCCGATTCCTGCTCGAGCAGGGACGACTGCCAGTGGAAACCATCGCGCGCATCAATGGGTTTCGTGACCGCGAGCGCATGCGCAGGAGTTTTCTGCGTACCTACGGACAGACACCTCAATCAATCCGGAACGCCTCGCAACCGCTGGTGTCGATCTAATCGCGATCTACGCGGGAAGCTGCCTGCGCAACCATGGAACGCCGGCCGCCAGATGCGACCGAAATGGTGGCTTTTACGACATAGCGTACCCATCGGGCCGACATACGATGCCACCCACACGCTAAAGAAATGGCCGCGCTGATAGAGAAGGCGGCAAAGGCCGAGGCGTAGCGGTACGCCATTGGTCGCGCACGCCGCGACTACGCATTTAGAAGCGTGCCGAGAACTGCGGGCCATGTACGCTCAAAGTCCGCGTCCTGCTGAAGACCGAGTTTCAAGAGTGTGCCGACTCGCTGCTGTGCTTCGCTCCACATTAGGGCGGTCTGAAATGAGGTCAGTCCGTCCAGGAGCCGGTCTGCGGACGGCAAGGAGACGTTATTGACGAGAGTTTTCGCCGCTGCCAGAGCACGTCGATCGAACGAGGCAATCCGCCGCGCGAGCGTGTCGACGAATGTGTCTAGCTCCGTGTCTGGCAGCGCTCGATTTACGTACCCGTATCGTTCCGCCGTATCGCCATCAAAGTCATTCGCTCCGAGAATGATTTCCAGCGCGCGACCGCGACCCACTAAATGTGGGAGACGTTCCGTTCCACCGCCCCCGGGATGCAATCCGACTCCAACTTCGGGTTGACCCAGGCGCGTGTTTTCGCGCGACGCAAACCGCATGTCGCAAGCGAGCACAAACTCGCTGCACGCGCCTCGAACACAGCCGCGAATCTTCGCGATGCTAACCACTGGAGATCGGGTGATACGGACAAACGTATCCGCGAGGACAGGAAGACCCGAAGGGCCGACGGCCGTCATGACGTTGCCCAGCTTGCCCGTTAAATCAAAGTGGCTGAGGTAGAAATCCCGGTTCGCGCTCTCAAACACGGCCACTCGCAGGCTTGGATCGACGTTTACGCGTGCGAGCAGGTCTTGCAGAGCTTGGAACATCGTTCCGTCTGCAACATTGAAAGGCGGATAGTCGAAAATAATCCGCCAGTACGCAGGCGTTTCCTCCATTACCCGCAATGGACCGGCGGACTCAGTCATGACTCGCGCCCCTTGACTGCAATGGCGTTAGCCGTAGCGTAGACATTGTCTGCGACCATGCCGCGTCATTAATGCCTCCTTTTCGGTCACGGCATTCGACAATGTTGCTGTGCGAGCGAGCCCCGTTTCCGGAGGCCCGCTGCGGCGGAGTCGTCCGCGCGTCAGTCCTCGAAACCGGACAGTACGGCCGTGCCCTCTTGGCGCACGGCATCCAACTTGGACGGATCCAGTCCCAGAACCTTGAGGATAGTCGGAGCGACCTGTGTCGTCTCGACGAAGGTGCTGATGGAACGCGCCTCGAGCGACGGATTGGACACTAATAACATCACGTTCGTGTCATCGAGCGCGAAGCCGCCGTGCTCCGACTGTTTCTTCGTGCTCCCCGTGTAGACCACGCCGACATTCGGCACGACGATGATGTCAGGTGTGCGTGGGTCGCCGCCTGCAGACGGCAGTCCAGGCGCGTTGAACATGGTTTCCAGCGACGGACCATAGAGGATCTGCCCGATGCCGGCGGAGCTTGCGTTACTCTCCAGAAGGCTGACTGCATCGAGAGTGCTCGTGCCCGGACGCAGCCACAGGAGAGAAATGTCATCTTCGGTCGGTCCAATCTGATTCAACTCGGAATCCGGCAGGAACGCCGCGCCCAGTATGCCGGACGGTGGCGTCCCGTTCGCGCCACTGTGGCCGGGAATCGGCAAGAACCGATGGGGGTCGACAGGCGACTGGCCATGCTTCGCCGTGATGATGATGGTGGTTGAATCGTAGAGGTGATTCTTCTTGAGCTCGTTGACGAATTGTCCAATGGCACCGTCGACGAACTCGATCTCCCCGAGCATGCTGGGTGTTGGAGTGCCGGCCGCATCCGTATAACCGCCCTTGACGCCGTTCTCGATAAGTTTCTGTCCGACGCTCACGGCCTGAAAGTCCATGCCGAAGACCTGCGGGACCACGGCGGTTGCGTTGCCCAGGTGGGTCTTGCCGTCGATCCAGTTCAGTACGGCATTGACCTTGAGCTGGTCATTGCACTTGACGTTGTCGAAGTCCCCCGTCCAGTCGCCGCCGTTGTTGTTCGGTACGTTGCTGCAATCGAGGCCGCCGGCGGTCTTCACCCCCGGCAGCGGGATCAGGTTGGAGTTGATATCGGGCGAGTAGTAGTCGTCCAGGTTACTCGGCAGCGTCGTCCCGGTGGGCCCGGAGACTGCGGCGTAGGCGGCGTGTTTGTCCGACCAGGCGGTGAAGCCGCCCGCTTGATGAATGACGCCGAATATCGTGTTGGCCCGGATGAAGTTCCACGGATACACCGGCAGACAGGCGTTGTATGGGTCACGGACCAGCTTCGCCGGGTCGAGGGACTTGGGTCCGCCGTCATACTTGCCGTAAGCCGGCGAGCCGCCGTTGAGCTGTGTCTTATCGATGTCGTCACCCTCCTCGTACTCGGTGCGCGTTCCATTCGGCTGACCCGCGAGACAGTTGCCGTGCAAGATTCCGTTGCCGGTATCCGCCGCGGGCGGTGCAAGCACCCGGTCGTAAGCAACGTCGTAGAAAGCGCCGACCAGCTTCGGGGTACCCCCGGTGACGAGCGCCATCAGGCCGGGAAATGAGTCGGATGGTTTGGATGTCGAGGTACGGGTGTAGTTCACGCCGACCAGACCCAAGGCCGCCATGTTCGGACACGTCTTGGAGGCGACGCAATTCTGAAAATCTAACGCATGCATGCCGTCTATGCTGATCAGGAGGACATGGCGACTCCGACCGTGGTCGCCGCGATGGTCTTCTTGATTATCGGCAAGCGCCACGGACGCGGTGCACGCCGAAGCGGCTACGGCCAGCGCCGTGAGCTTGAGACAGATGGACCTTGACATGGAAGCACCTCCGGGACGGGATTAGGTGTTTTTTGACGCACACACGATAGGCGACGGTCTTTACCGTTTCATGGCGAGGGGATGCGCGGATATTGCGGATCAGCTTATTCCCGCTCCCAGTCTCGATCCCGACATTGAGCGTCGTCGCCACGAAACCCGTCGTGATCGAAGTCGTGGCGGGAGGGATCCACGAACACCAGCCCGCCGGGGCCCTTGATGCCCGTCACGATCGGAGTGATGACACCAGTGGATAAGTCGAGTGTGCCCACGAACGGACCGCCATCGGCCGCGGTGTACGCTACTCCCGGGGAAAAAGCCTGCTTCTTCAGGGTGTATACGGTGTTCAGGGTCTTGTCCGCGAACAGAATGTACCCCTGGGTCGAAGTAGCAAACGCCGTGTCGTCGACCTCGACCGCAACGGTACCCGTACCGCTTGAGTAACTGAGCGGCAAACGCACGGCGCGTTGCTCCTTCTCTCCGGGATGGCTCACCACGATCAGCTCCTGATCGGCCTGGCTGTCGAGTATGAGATTTCCCGACGGATCCAGGGTCATGGAATCCGGATCCTGCAGATTCAGCTGAACGCTGCTGTCGGTGGGGATGTCGATCGCCGTGGCATTCCCTGCGAGCACAGGCTCCACTTCCACGATTCCGTTCTGCAGGTGCGCGTTGACGATGGCGGGCCCGGTGTTCGGGTTGTTTGCGGGGTTCGACGCGCTGACGAAGACCTTGCAGCCGCGGAAGACGATATCGTCATATCCGCCACCATGGGGTGTTGCGCTGAAAGTGTAAGGCGATGACTGCCGTTGCGTCTCGGGGTCGATGATCACGAGGTTCGGACTCGCGTCCTCGTTCTGCAGTGCCCAAAGTTTGTGGGTGATCGGGTCCACCTTCAGTCCGTCGTTATGACCCTTTACGGTGTAGGTATGGAGAGGCTTACCGTCGCTCGAGAACTCCACCACCTGGCTATTGAGGCCGTCGGAACCGTCCGGGGCGTGCCCGTCGCCGTATCCAACGAATACATGATCGTGGAATACCGCGATCGAATCCGGCGCGCTCAGTCCGGAAGGTGCTTGCGCGAATACCGTCAAGGTATATGGCGACGCGGCCTGCGGCGCGGCTGTAGTTGTTTGCGCGAAGGCGACCGAAGCGCACATCCCCGCAATCAGGACCATCGTCGGGCGCAGGGCCCATACGTCGTCTGACTTATTCACGCTCTTCCCTCCTCTTAAGGTGTTGTAGATTGTGGCGTGAACGCTACGCTCGCCACCCTACGCTGGCGTGAAACAATTGTGACGGGTCGTTGACCTTGGCAATACGCTGTCGGCGCTCCCGGGTGCATACTCCAAGATGCGTTCCCCTTGGGTTGCGGCCGAGGACTGAATATGGGCAAATGGGCGCTGATCGCCATTGCGCTCCTGGCGTTCGGCAAGGGGGCCGTCCCGCCGCCGCCCGCCATGTCGCTGACCAGCACCGCGTTTCACAACCACGAACGCATTCCGCTGGAGCATGCATCGAACGAATCCGGTTGCAGCGGCAAAGACATTTCCCCGCCGCTGCAATGGCGCAATCCCCCGCCCGGCACGAAAAGCTTCGTACTGACGGTTTTCGACATGGACGAGCACCGCACACCCTCGGGCTGGTGGCAATGGGTGGTCTACGACCTTCCCGGCAACTCCACTTCATTGCCGGCGGGCGCCGGTGCCGCCCGCAGCCAGGCGTTGCCGCCCGGTTCGGTTCAGGGGCGCGTCGACAGCGGTCATCTCGCTTATGACGGACCGTGTCCTGATGCGGGCGAGCCGCCGCACCGTTATGTGTTCACCCTGTACGCGTTGAAGGTGGCGAAACTGCCTGTGCCGCCCGAATCGAGCGGCGCTCTGGTGACCCACTCTCTGCACGACTTCACGTTGGCGAAGGCGACACTGATAGGCTTGTACGCTCGCCCCTGATGCGGATCGCATTTTCTGTCACAGCAGGAAAGCCAGGGCGGCCGCGCAGGGTTGCACGACTTTGAGGGACAACAGATCGTCGGCCCGCGTCGCCCCCAGGTTGACTGCCGCGATCGGCTTGCCGCTTTGGGCCGCTGCATAGACGAAACGATATCCCGAATACACCATCAGCGAAGAGCCCACCACGAGCACGGCTTCGGCCGCCTCGAGACGCTGCATCGCTGTTGTAACCCGATCCGCAGGCACGCGCTCCCCGAAAAACACCACGTCGGGTTTGAGAATTCCGCCGCAGACGCCACAGGCGGGAATCTTGAATCGCGAGAAATCCAGGCCGTCCAGATCGGCGTCGCCGTCCGGAGCATCACGTGCGTCCAACTGCGTCCACTCCGGGTTGAGCTGCAGTAGTTCCTCCTGAACTTCCTCGCGTGGGATGCGATGCGCGCAGTTCATGCAACGGACCACGTCCATGCGGCCATGTAGATCTACCACTGCGGTACTTCCGGCCGCCTGATGTAACCGGTCGACATTCTGCGTCACCAGTATTCCCACGCCGTTACGCCTCTCCAGGTTGGCAAGCGCACGATGCGTATCGTTGGGCTGTGCTTTGCCGAATCGCCGCCAGCCCACCAGACTGCGAGCCCAGTAGCGCTGACGCGTCAGCGCCTCGTCCATGAAGTCACGAAACATCACGGGCTGCGCGCGCTTCCAGGCGCCCTCAGCGTCGCGATAGTCCGGAATTCCGGAGTCGGTGCTGCAGCCGGCACCGGTCAGGACGAACAGGCGGCGATGCCGCTCCAGAAACTCGCGCAGCTCGCTTGAGCTCAAGTCCGTGGCTTCAGTTGAGCGGCACCGCATAAACCTTGAACGCTCCGGGGTCCTGTCCCTTGAGTTTGGGATCGACCAGGAAGCCGATCTTGCCTTCCAGTGCGTAGGCGGTGCGGCCGACACGCGTAACGGCCGAAGGGTTCATCAGGCCCTCCTTGAGAACCCGCAGCGTCGCCTTGTCGCCTTCGATCGTCACCTCGTCGATGCGTCCCGTGTTGCCTTCGGCGAGCAGAAAGCGATTTTTGGCGATGAGCCGGAAGCCGTCGGGTCCGCCGATCGGTTGGGACAGCGTGAGCTCGGTGATCGCGCCGGCGGTGCCATCGGGCTTGCGGTCGATGCGCATCAATTGACTGCGGCTGATGATGTTGACGTAGAGCGTGCCGTCGCCCCCGAGTACGATTCCGTCGATTCCCTTCAAGCGCGCATCTTCGGCGAAGGGTTGCAGCGCCCGCGCGCCGCGCGGCAGTTTGAAGATGCGGCCATTGGGCGTGTCCGAGACATAAGCCGTGCCGTCCCGGGCGATGGTGATGTCGTTGCAGGTGGAGGCCGGGGGCGGGAAGGGGTAGATACCCTTGCTCCGGCCGGTTCTCAGATCCAGGGCCAGCAACGCCGAAGTGCCTGTCACGGGGGGCGAGACCAACGGCATCGGCGCCGAGCACAGCCACAGCGTGGATGAGCGCTCATCCACCAGAACACCCAGCAGAGACAGGATTCCGTTCTCCGGGGTACGCTTGATCCAGGGTTCGGCCTTGTTGCTGCCGGGCATGGCCCGAAATACGGTGCCCTTGATGCTGCCGATGAAGAGCGTTCCGTCCGAGGAGGAGCTCATGCTCTCCGGATAGACGTCCGTATCGTCGATCACGACATCGGGCGGCACTCGAGCCTGCGCGTTGGCGCCATGAACGCCCCGCGCTGCGAAAAAAAGCACCACGCAGCCCAGCAGAATTCGCCAACCGCCAACTGTGTTCATCTCGTGAGCCTTCTTGAATAGGTGAGCCGCGCGCGCAGCGTCTTCTACAATACAATCCCTATATGATCACGCAAAACAATCCAGGCATCCGCCTGATCCACGCGGCGTTGGCGCTTATTGTATGCGCAAACGTCAACGCCGTAATTGCCGCTGCAAAGCCGAATGCGGCAAATTGGGAGATGGACGGTCGCACCTACGACGCACAGCGCTACAGTCCGCTGAAGCAGATCAACGACAAAAATGTCCAGGGGCTGGGTCTGGCATGGTTTCGCGAGCTCGACACGATGCGGGGTGTCGAGGCCACGCCGCTCGTGGTCGACGGCGTGTTGTTCAATATCAGCGCCTGGGATGTGACCGAAGCTCTCGACGCCAGGACCGGAAAACTTCTGTGGAGCTACGATCCACAGGTGCCTCGCGAGTGGGGTCGCTACGCCTGCTGCGAACCGGTGAGCCGTGGGCTCGCCCACTGGAAAAATACCGTCATCATAGGGACTCTCGACGGCAGGCTGATCGCTTTGGATGCCGCCAGCGGGAAACCCGTATGGACCGTGCAGACTTTCGACAAAGGGGCTCCCTACTCGATAACCGGCGCGCCGCGTGTGTTCGACGGTCGCGTGGTCATCGGCAACGCGGGTGCGGATCTGGGAGTCAGAGGCTTCGTGAGTGCGTACGACGCCACTTCGGGAGCCTTTCTGTGGCGCTTCTACACAGTGCCCGGGGATCCGTCGAAGGGCTTCGAGGACGACGCGCAGCGTATGGCGGCCAAGACCTGGGGCGGGCAGTGGTGGTCGCTGGGCGGCGGCGGCGCAGCCTGGGACTCGATATCCTATGATCCGAAGCTGCAGTTGGTGTATTTCGGCACGGGCAACGGCACCCCTCTGGTACCGGACTATCGCAGCCCCGGTGGCGGCGACAATCTTTTTCTGTGTTCGATCGTCGCGCTCGATGCGAAGACGGGCCAGTATCGCTGGCACTACCAGGAAGTGCCGGAAGAGGAATGGGATTACGACTGTACCCAGTCCATCGTACTGACCGATCTGACCATCGGCGGAGTCGTCCGACCGGTGCTGCTGCACGCTCCCAAGGACGGGTTTTTCTACGTGCTGGATCGGCGGACCGGCAAGGTGCTGTCGGCGAACAACTACGTGCCGACGACCTGGGCCAGCCGGATCGATCTGAAGACGGGGCAACCGGTCATCAACCCCGAGGCACGCTATGGCGAGCAGCCTGTGTTGGTCACGCCCGGGCCGGGTGGTGCGCACAACTGGTTTCCCATGGCATTCAATCCGACCACCGGGCTGGCCTACTTTCCCGTGTACGAACAGTGGCTGGTGTACGCGCGGGATCCGAAATTCGTGCCCAAGCCTTTCCGTTCCAACAGCGGCTGGGGCGGCTATACCGGCGAGGCGCTCAAACGGCGTCTCGAACTGCAAAGGCAAGGCGACACGCACGAAAAAGCGGCGCTGCTTGCCTGGGATCCCGTGAAGCAGCAAGCGGCCTGGCGTATTCCGTTGCCGCGCCATGGCAATGGAGGTGTTCTGACGACGGCCGGCAACCTGGTCATCGAAGGCACGACCAAACAGACTCTGTCGATCTTTCGCGCCACGGATGGCGCGCTGCTGTGGGAGATGCCGGTGCAAACCGCCCCCGTCGCCGGACCCGGCACCTTTATGGTCGGCGGCGAGCAATTCATAGCCGTGAACGCCGGGTGGGGTGGCGGCGCGGCCCAGGTGGAACGGGGTGCGGGAACGGCGCAAAACCGCGCATCCGCACGACTGCTGGTCTTCAAACTGGGTGGCAACCTGCAGCTGCCGCCTTTGGCGCCTGCTGTGCCGGTTCCCGACCCGCCGCCGTTACGAGCGACGGAGTCCGAGGTGCAGCGCGGTGCGACGTTGTTCGCCAATACCTGCGCCGTGTGTCACGGCCAACTCGTGGTGGGCGGAGTCAAGGATCTACGCCACATGACTGCGCAGACGCATGCGCAGTTCGACGACATCGTGTTGCAAGGTGTCAGGAAGGAAAAAGGCATGGCGAGCTTCGCGAATCTGCTCAGCCCGCAGGATGTGCACGATATCCATGCCTACGTCATCGCCCGCGCCAACGAGGACTGGGGCCGGTCAGGCGATAGTCACTGACTCGCTGGGTGTTTTGCCATCACGAGCTGCACTTCGGATGAAGCGATGTTTTCGACCGCATAGCCTGCGGCAATCCACGCGTCGAGTCCGCCGTAGAGCGGCCGCACGCGTTTGAAGCCGAAGTTCATCAGTAGTTTGGCGACTTTTGCCGCCGACGCCTCGTTGGGGCATGTACAGTAGAGAACGATTTCCCGATCGCGCGGCAGTTCCTGTATGTGCCGCTCGAAATTCTGCAGTGGCACATGCAACGCACCCGGAATGCGGCGCGGCTCGAGCGCCTGCGCCGTCGTCGATCTGACATCGATGATCACCGGAGGTGTGCCGGCGTCCAACTGCTTGTACAGCTCATTGACGTTGATTCGCGCCATACGCAGAAATGCGAAGAACCGGCGCCGCTCCCACCACTTGAAGGCGATATACAGGATCAACAGCACGACGATGATCTCGCCGGCCAGGCTGCCGATGTCCTGCAGGTGGGGCAGCAGGCGATCGATCTGCGGCTTCAGCAACATGCCTAAGCCCACAGCCGCGCCGACCCACAAGGCGGAACCCAGGGTGCTGAACGCGATGAACCGCGTCAGTCTCATTCTCGTCGCACCCGCCAGCGGCGGCGCAACGATCGACAGACCGGGGATGAATTTGGAGAAGATCAGCGCGTTCGCGCCCCAGCGCTCAAAGCGCTGCTGGGTCTCGCTGACACAGGAGTCGGGTGTCAGAGAGATGCGGCACAACAGCTTCATGACCCGATTGCCGTACACGCGTCCGGCGACGAACCAGCCCAGATCGCCGATGAGACAGGCCGATACCGCAACGACGAACAAGCCGTTCGCCGACAGCTTGCCGTCGACCGCCAGGGCGCCGGCCAGAATGAGCGTGGGCACCGCGGGCACGGGTATACCCATCTGATCGACCAGGACGTTGATGAATACGGCGATGAGCCCAAAATGCCCCACGGCGGCTATCAGCGAATGTTCCACGGCTCTCCCGAACTGCTCTCTGGATGGTGCGGCGACACGAGTACGGTCAACTTCAATTCGGTCTGCAGTGCAACGCGCAGCGTGAATTGCTGATAGATGCAATGGCCGCGCTGCGGGTGTTGGAAACCTCTCGAGCCGCCTTCGCGTGACAGCACCTGCTGCGAGCGCCAGGCCGCCTCGAAGGGCGGGCTGCTGCAGCAGAGTTCATCTACCAGGCTGCGACGCACGGGGTCATCGTTCCAGACAGCGGTATCGGCACGATACTCCGCCACCAGTCTGCGCGCCCTCTCCGGCCAGTTGTCGATGAATGAATGCGCCTGCTCATGAAGGAATACATAGCGCAGCAGATTGCGCTCCGCATCGGCGGCCCCGAGCCAGTCGACGAACAGTTCCGCGGCGGGCTCGTTCCAAGCGATCGCATCCCAATGACGATCGAGCACATAGGCAGGCGTGGCGATCGCGCGCACCAGGGGTTCCAGCTGGTGCGAATTCGATTCTTCGGCTCGCAGGGGCGTCGGATCGGCGCGGGCGGCGATCCTGAACAGGTAGCCGCGTTCGGCCTGGGACAGGCGCAGCCCCCGGGCGATCGCTCCCAAGGTCTCCACCGAAATGGCCTGGGTGCGTCCCTGCTCAATCCAGGTGTACCAGGTCGGGCTGATTCCACACAGCGTGGCCACCTCCTCGCGCCTCAGGCCGGGCGCACGCCGCCGGTGGCCTCCCGGCAGTCCGAAGTCCTCCGGTCGCAATTGGTCGCGCCGGGCTCTGAGGAATTCTCCCAGGATCTGCATCGGGGTAGGTTCACTGTTGCATCCTATAATAGGATAACAGACTGACTTGTACCCGGATAAATATCGCCCTAGCGTGGTGTTTCGTAAACCAGGAGCCCGCCATGCGCAGCCACGATCAAGCCGTTCACGATCAGTTCGACTCGAAGGCGGAGGCCTATCTGCATAGTCGGGCGCATTCTGAAGGCCCCGATCTGGTGCGTGCCCGCGAGCTGGTGGCAGCCCTAGGTCGTCCGCAAGTCCAGGCGCTGGACGTGGGCTGTGGCGGGGGCCATCTGAGCTTTGCGCTCGCACCCTTGGTCACGCGCATCGTCGCGCTCGACCCGTCGCGGCACATGGTGGACACCGTTGCCAAAGCGGCGGCCGGGCGCGGGTTGCCGATCGAAACCCGGCAGGGCGGGGCTGAATCGTTACCCTTCGCCGACTCGAGCTTCGCTCTCGTGGCGACCCGCTTCAGCGCGCATCACTGGGGAAGGTTGGAAGCCGGCTTACAGGAGATGCGGCGCGTGCTGCATCCGCAGGGCCGGGTACTCGTCATCGACGTCCTGGGTCACGAAGATCCCCTGGTCGATTCACACTTGCAGATGCTCGAGCTGTTGCGGGATCCCTCGCATGTCCGTAACCGGTCCGCCAGTCAGTGGCGCGGTCTGCTCGAGGCCGGCGGATTCCCGGACACCCTGCAGCAGCAATGGCCGTTACGGCTGGACTTTGCTTCCTGGGTCGCACGGATGCAGACGCCGGCCTCACGGGTGTCCGTGATTCGCGAGGTGCAACAGAGTGCACCTCGCGAAGTCCAGGACGCATTGGCTTTCGAGGCCGACGGGTCCTTCACCGTGACGACGGGCCTGTTCTGGGCAGGCTGATCAGGTCGCCGGCTTGCCGCTGGCCAGGTTCTGCACGATTTCCAGCGACTTTTCGACGTTCTCCGCCGGCTTCATGCCGCCGACCGTGGCCGCAACTTTTCCGTCCTTGGTGACGATGAACGTCGTGCGCTCCGCGAACCCGTGGTCGATCTCATCGCCGCGCGTGTTCTTCATTCCGGGGCGACCTTCCATGACCTTCAGATCATAGCTGTGTGCGATCTTGCCGTCGGCGTCGGAGGCCACCGGCAGTTTGCCCGCGCAATAGTCCGGATCGGCCGAGAACTGGTTGAGTGTTGCAATCTTGTCGAGCGACACGCCGATCACCGTGGCGCCAGCCGCATGGAATTTATCCATGTTCTCGGCAAACGTGTGGGCCTGGATGTTGCAACCGCCGGTGAAGGCGCCCGGGTAGAAATAGACCACGACCGGCCCTTTTTTCAGGGCGTCCGCCAGCTTGAACTTGAATTCCTTGCCGGCAAGAGAGGCCTGCGCGGTAAAAGCCGGCGCGTCTACGCCGGGCGCCAGGGCTGCGAAAGCGGGAAGCGCCACGGCGCACGCAAGACAGGCGGCCAGAGCCAAACGATTCATGAGAGCACCCCTTGGAATGGTTGGATTGGAGGACCGACGGGGGCGGCTTAAGGGCCCTGCGTACCCGTTTCGGTGCGAAGTCTAGCAGCTCACCTCTGGGGACGTGACAGCGGGCGGCCACGTTGCGGTCGCCAAAACGAATGCTCCCGTTTCAATACCGCAATGCGATGGTCAAATCGAGCGTCTTGCCGTCGTAGACGAAGCTGGCGGCGGCAAACGTCGGTGCGCCGAACGCGGAGCCGACATTGTTCGAAAAGCCGTAGCCTTCCTTGGGAACGCCCAGCCAATTGGTGTCGACCTTGCCGTTCATGTTTTCGTCGTGAAGCACGACCAGCGCGTACGTTCCGGGGGGCAGATCCTCGAAGTCGCAGTGAGCCTGGGCGCTGGGGACTTTCGTGGCGGCGAGCCGTGTCGCCGAACGCAATACATCCACTGGAAACCCGTTGGGCGAGTTGAACAGTGCGCAGTCCACCGTGCCGATGTTGTTGCGAATGTTCAATACGCGCACATGGATCCCGGGGCACGGCGCCGTTTCCCCCGCGACTGCGTCCGGCAGCAGCAGCCACGCGGCAGCAAGCGGGAGCAGGGCTGCTCCGGCCGAAGATCTGTATGCCACGGTCGCTCCTGGAGTTCGCTCGGTTTGAGGTTGGTTCGAAGCCGTTCAGACCGAAGCCGACCGGCTGAGTTCGTGCAGGGGAACGCGGCCTGACGCGGCCCGGCCCAACGCGCCCCGGCGTAACGCGCCCGGCCCAACGCGGCCCAACGCGCCCCGGCCTAACGCGATCCGGCCACTCTAACTTGGCTGGGCCGCGCGCGTTCAGCTTCGTGGTGCGGGCTTCCGCGCAGCCTTGTGAGCACTGTGTTTGCTTGGCGGACGGGCCGTTCGAGGAGGGTGTTCGGAACGCGCCTCGCCACTGGCACGCTCGCCGCGCGGCGGCTTAGAGTCGGCGCGGCTGATGCGCATCGGCGTTCCCCTGATGCGGACCTCCTGCAGATCGTTGAAGATTTCCTTCGGCATGCCGGTGGGCAGATCGACGAAGCTGTGATCCTCGCGGATGTCGATATGGCCGATGTTGCGTCCGTCGAGGCCCGCCTCGTTGGCAATCGCTCCGACGATGTTGCCGGGCTGTACGCCGTGGGCGTGTCCGACTTCTATGCGAAATGTTTCCGTCGGCGGTCCGCTCTTGCGCGACGGTCGTTCCCCCGAGTCGCCGCTTGGGCGCCCACCCGGTCGCCGCTCGCCGGCGTGTCGGCCCCCGCTTGGGCGGCCCTCGGATCCACGCGGTTCGACCCATTTTTCAGGGGGGACCGATTCCTGCGGCGCGCCGGGCTTGGGCGTCAACAGGAACGGCGTCGAGCCCTGCAACATGCTGGCGAGCGCCGCGGCAATTTCCACTGCCGGAATATTCTGCTCCCGTTCGATCTGCTCCAGCAGCGGCTGGAACAGTTTGCCTTCACCGCTTTGCACGGCATTGGCAATGCGTTCCTTGAATCGCTGCACGCGCTGCTCATTGACGTCTTCCACGGTCGGCAGCCGCATCTGTTCGATGGGCTGTCGCGTGACTCTTTCTATGATGCGCAGCATGTTTCGCTCGCGCGGAGCGACGAACAGAATCGCATCCCCGGTGCGGCCTGCGCGTCCGGTGCGACCGATGCGGTGGACGTAAGTTTCGGAGTCGTACGGGATATCGTAGTTGATGACGTGCGATATGCGGTCGACGTCCAGTCCGCGTGCGGCGACGTCCGTTGCCACCAGGATGTCGATCTGTCCGTTCTTCAATCGCGCTACCGTGCGTTCACGCTGCTGTTGCGGAACGTCGCCACTCAGCGCTGCTGCGGAGAAGCCGCGTGCTTCCAGCTTTTCGGCCAGCTCCGCGGTTTCGAGTTTGGTGCGCACAAACACCAACATCGCGTCGAAGCGCTCCGCTTCCAGCACGCGGGTGAGCGCATCCAGTTTGTGCAGTCCGCTGACCAGCCAGTAGCGCTGGCGGATCTTCGGAGACGTGCTGGCCTTGTTCTGGATCGTGATTTCCGCCGGATTGCGCATGTGCTTCTGCGCGATCCGCCGTATGGCAGAGGGCATCGTCGCGGAGAACAGTGCGATCTGCCGCTCCGCCGGGGCCTGTTCGAGAACCCATTCGATGTCATCGACGAAGCCCATCTGCAGCATCTCGTCGCCTTCATCGAGCACGATGAATTTCAGGCTCGCGAGGTCGAGTGCGCCGCGTTTCATGTGGTCCATCACCCGGCCGGGTGTGCCGACGATGACGTGCGCCCCGCGCTTCAGACCCTTGAGCTGCGGCGTATAGCTCTGGCCGCCGTAAATAGGCAGCACATGGAAGCCCTTCAAAAAGGCGGCGTATTTCTGGAAGGCCTCCGCGACCTGGATCGCCAGTTCCCGAGTCGGCACCAGCACCAGTGCCTGCGGCGTCGGGCCCTTGACGTCGATCTTCTCCAGGATCGGCAGGGCGAAGGCGGCTGTCTTGCCGGTGCCCGTCTGCGCCTGCCCGACCATGTCGGCGCCCGTCAGCAGCACGGGAATGGTCCGGCCCTGGATGGGCGAAGGCGTTTCATAGCCCACCGCCTTCAAGGCCTCGAGGAGGGGATCGCTCAGGCCGAGCTCGCGAAAGCCGGGCGCGGGGGATTCGTCAGTCATGTGTTGGTTACTCGAAGGATCCGGTGTCCCGGCCAAGTTGCCGGCGTATGGCTTCTTCGCGAGCGTCGTCGATCACGCGCAGCACGCTGCCCGAATCGGCGGGCGCATCTTCACGCGCGAAGAGCCCTGTAAGTTTGCTGTCAGGACGCAGTTCACCCTGCTCGTACAGTGCCCACATCTCGCGGGCAAATTCCGTAGTCAGCAGTTCCGGCGCAAAGCGACCCAATGTGGATCTGATGTTGTTCACATCCCGCTCCAACATCGCCAGCGCACCGTTGTTACCCGCGGCATTGACCACCTGCGGCAGATCGATGATCACCGGTCCGTCCGGGCCGACCAGAACATTGAATTCCGACAGGTCGCCGTGGATCAGGCCGATATGCAGCATCCGCACGATCTGCTGTATCAGGAACCCGTGGTACTCGCGTGCGGTCGCGGCGTCCAGAGCTATTTCGCCCAGGCGCGGGGCGGGTTGCCCGGTCTCGTCGGTCACGAGCTCCATCAACAGAACGTCGCTGAAATATCCGAAGGGGCGGGGCACCCGTACGCCGGCCTCGACCAGCTTGTAGAGCGCGTCCACTTCCGCGTTCTTCCAGGCGTCTTCCTGTTCCTTGCGGCCGAAGCGCGTGCTTTTGTTCATGGCGCGAGCCTCGCGGCTGCCGCGGACCTTGCGTCCCTCCTGGTATTGCGCCCGCTTCTGGAAGCTGCGCTGCGCCATGTCGCGATACACCTTTGCACAGCGGATCTGGGTTCCGGAGCGCACCAGGTAGACGGTTGCCTCTTTGCCGCTCTTCAGCGAGCGGAGGACCTCGTCGATGACGCCATCGTCAATCAGCGGCTGCAAGCCTTTGGGAATCTTCATCGTGTCCGTGGGCGCGGGTTGACACCAGCGCGACTTAAAATCGATTTGGGGGTACGCGCGGTCTGCGCAGATCCTTGTTATTGGGATCGACCCACACCCGACCGCTTTGGAGGGTGGCACCGAGGCGCTGCGAAACGGATTACCTCACGTCTTGCGCCCGGTGCTCAGATAGGCTGTGCAAGGGTATCACGAGTCAGATGCGGCGGTGCGGATGGATGGGGGCGCGTAGCCCGGGGCGCGTAGCCGGGGGCGCCTAGCCCGGGACGCCTAGCCCGCCGCGCGTAGCCCGGGCGCCTAGCTCGGAGCACCTAGCTCGGGGCGCCAAGCCGTGGCGCCTATCCCGTGGCGCGTAGCCGGAGGCGCCCAGCCGGGGGCACCTTCTCGACCAAGCAGGCCGGCTACTTCGTCGGCCGCTTGGGCTCCTGTGGCGAGCTAGCGCACGTTGTAACGGTCCGCGGGCCGTGCGCGCGACAAGTTGGGCAGCAGGGTTTTACGCGCCGCTTCAAACGCAGCCAGATCCGCGACATCCGGCAGGGAAGGGATTGTCATAAGCTCGCCCTGATCCAGCCCCGCCAGTGCAGCATCGACCACGTTGGCCGCCGACATGACCCGGGCCTGCAGTTCCTGCGGAAGATGCTCGATCGGGGTTCCGGCGCTGTCCCAGAATGGCGTCGCGGTGGCACCGGGCAGGACAGCCTGCACCCGGATTCCCTGACTCGCCAGCTCATGGTGTAGCGAGCGGGTGAAGGCCAGAACATAAGCCTTCGTCCCGCCGTAGACACCGTTCAGCAACTCCGGCGCGATGCCGACGATCGATGAGATGTTGACAATAGTGCCGCCGCGGCGCGCAATGAAACCCGGTATCGCCGCGTAACTCAGGCGCGTCAGTGCCGTGACATTCAACGCAATCATGTCCTCCATCTTGTCGACGTCGGCGTTGAGTACGGCGGCGGTGGAACCAACACCCGCGTTATTGACCAGGAAGGTGATGCCGGGATCGGAGCGCAGCAGCACTTCGACTTGCAACACGTCCCGGCGATCCTTGAGATCGGCTGCGACAACTTTGACGGTACGGCCCGTTTCATCGCGCAAGCGCTTGGCGAGCTGCTCCAGTCCCTCGCGATTGCGGGCAACCAGAACAAGATCGTAGCCACGGTGCGCCAGACGATCGGCATAGATGGCACCCATGCCTGAGGACGCACCGGTGATGAGGGCTGTGCCGGGATTCTTGGGGGTAGTCATGAAGTTCTCCTCTGTAAGGGCATATGCCCATATTTGTATAAAGATTGATCGGATTCGTCTGCAGTAGGGGAGGCGTCAGTCCTTGAGTTTGCCCAGGCGCTCGTCGTAGGCGATGTCCAGCAGGGTGGTCCGCAGCCGGCCTGCCGCGGATTCGCCGAACACCTCGTTGAAGCGCTTCTGGGCGATTTCCCACAGCCGCGCGGCTTCCTGGAATTTCGCCCGGCCCTGCGGGGTCAGGATCACATGACGCCGCCGGCGATCCTCCTCTGCCTCGCGCAGCGCAATGAAGCCGTCCCGTTCCAGCGGCCGCAGGTTGTGCCCCAGCGCAGACCGGTCCATCACCAGCGTCGCCGCCAGCTCAGCCATGGTCGGCGCGCGGGATGCAAAAGCCAGTTCCGCCAGAATCGTAAATTGCGTCGACCTCAATCCACACTGCTCGACCGCATCGTCATAGAGTTGGGTCAGCCGCCGCGACGCTTTGCGCATCGCTGTGGCGTTGCAGGGAATATCGCTGCGCAGGGGGTTGAGGGGTTTGGGCATGTGCGGCTTCCGTGGAAGGGAATATAGGGCATATGCCCCTTAATGGCAAGGGTGAGGTCGGGAATGGCAACCGTGAGCTTCCTGGGTCTGGGCAAGATGGGGTTCGCAATGGCCGGCTGCCTTCTCGAGGCGGGCCACCGGCTGCAGGTCTACAACCGCACGGCGACTAAGGCGGAGCCGCTGGTGCACCAGGGCGCCCACCTTGCAGCCACCGCCCGGGAGGCATGCGAAGGCGCTAACGCGGTCATTTCGATGACCGCCGATGATTCTTCGTCACGCGCCATGTGGTTCGGATCCGACGGCGCATTGTCCGCCGACCTGGCACCCGGGACTTTTGCGATTGAATGCTCGACGCTTTCACACGGCTGGGTCAGAGAGTTGGCCGCCGCGGCGACCGGTCGACAACTGCGGTTCATAGATGCTCCGGTGACGGGCCTTCCGGAAGACGCGGAGCGCGGCCGACTCACTTTGCTGGTCGGTGCCGTTCCCGAGGAGTTGGATGCGGCCAAGCCTCTGCTCGCCGGCTTTTCGGCGCGGGTGATTCGCCTCGGGCCGCCCGGATCCGGTACCGTTTACAAACTGGTGATCAATCTGATGGGCGCGGTGCAGATAGCTTCTGCCGCCGAGGGCATAGCCATCGCCGAACGCGCGGGGCTGGATCTCGCGACGGTTGTGGACGCCATCGCGACCAGTCAGGCGTCGAGTCCGCAGGTCGTCCGCAATACCCGTCGCATGCTCGCGGACGATCACGATCGCAATGTTGTTTTCACTCCGGCTCTGCGGCTCAAGGATGTCGAGTACGCGTTGAGCCTGGCCCGCGAGTTGCGCATCGGCAGCCCGTTCGGGCTGGTGGCGCGCAATGCGTTACAACAGCTTTGTGAGCGGGGCCCTGCGCAGGTGAACGAAAGCAAAATTATCGAAGTGGCGCGCTCCCAGCCCCATCGCGAGAGCTGACTCCCGCAGCGCTGCAAGCGGCGTCGCTCGATTCCGGTGCAATGGCCGCGCTCTCGATTGAAACCAGTGCGGCGGCCCATGCGACCAGTGCGACCAGTGCGACTAGTGCTGCCGGTGCGGCCAGCGCGGCGGCCGGTGCCGCGACGGCTGGTGCGGCGGTGTGTTTTGGTTATCAGCACCTGAAAAATGATCGTTTCACTTTGCGGTACCGCGGCGTTAGTTTTGGGGTGTCTTTTGTACGGGGCGCAGGAGCCACGAACTCATGACATCCTTTATTGATTCGCCGCGACTTCCCACCATCGACCTGTCGTTGTTCGATCTCGGTGATCCGTGGCGCGATCATGTGGCAGCGCAGATTGACTGGGCGGCCACCGAGTTCGGGATCTTTCGCATCATCGGTCACGGAGTCGACCGGAGTCTTGTCGATTCACTCGTGGCATGGGGTGGTCGTTACTTCTCGCGCGAAGACGCAGGTGAACGACGCGAAGACCTGTCGTTCGATGAAGCATTCATGGTTGATGACGGCCGCTCGTCGGTGAGTTCGGCCATCAGTCGTGATGTGTTGGTCCAGTTGCCCGGGTTTCGCGATTGCATACGGGACTACATGACGGCCCTGACTGGGCTGGGCCACCGCTTGATGACCTCCTTTTCCCGGGGACTGCGTCTCGGCGACAACTACTTCGTCGATCGTTACACCAGCAGCGCGGCCATTCAGTTCCGCATCGCACAGCAGTCTGGCGCGGCGCGGCCCGGCCTGCTAACCATCCTCAATCATGACGAGTTGTCGGGCCTGGAGGTGCAGTATGGCGAGCGCCTTATCGACGCACCCTATGTCCCGGGCGCGTTGATCTGCAGTGTCGATGATCTGCTCTCGCGCCTTACAGCAGGGCGTTATGCGCGTGCTCACTACCGCGTCGTGAGCGGCTCCAGGCACCCGTCGCTTGCGCTGCCGTTCTCTTTCAGCCCCAGGATCGACGCCGCTCTCACTTCAATCGCGGCGGTCGATCCTCGTACAGCCCACTGGCACCCTCCCGCAGTAACGGACCTGCGGGTGCGGGAGCGAGCCCGATAGTCCTTACAGCGACTCGCGGAGCTTGTGCACGTCGTCTGCGGTAATGGCCGATCCCTGTGCGCCAAAGCGGGCCGTCACGTAGTTGGAGACCGCTGCAATATCGCGATCCGAATACGCTGCGCCGAACGCCGGCATGGCCACCGTGTTGTCGGACGGAAGTGACTTCGATCCGTGCAATACGGCCTGCGCCACGTTGATGGCTGTGGGGTCGTTCACTGCGCGGGTGCCGGTCAAGGTGGAATGCGGCGTCAGGGGACTCACTCCGGTCCAACCGTGGCAACCTGAGCAAACCCCTTCGAAGAAAGCTTTGCCGTGGGGGTCGAGAGTGACCGCGACACCCTGGGCGGGATCCTTGGATGCCGCCTCCATCTTCGGTGCCGGAAGATCGGGCGTGGATACCGGGGGCACGCTACGGATGTATTCGACAATCGCGCCCACATCCGAAGACGTCAGATTCGCAAAGCTCAAGTGCACGGCTTCGGCCATCGGTCCGAACGCCGTACCGCGATCCTGCGAATGACCGGTGGCGAGGTACTGAGTCAGATCGTCGGCGCTCCACGTGCCGATGCCGGAGTCTTTGTCGCTCGAGAGGTTGTAGGCACGCCACCCTTCAGCCATGCCACCTGCAAACTTGTGACGGTTGTCCAATGCCTGTAGCGCCGTGCGCGGCGTGTGGCAGTCCCCGCAATGACCCAGACCCTCGACGAGGTAGGCGCCGCGATTCCACTCCGGGCTGCGGTCCGCGACCGGCTCAAAGCGCTCCTTGGGGTTGTACAACGTCGACCATACCGCCATCAGCCAGCGCTGGTTGAACGGAAATCGGAGTTGGTTCTGGGGGGCGGCGTTGTTCTCGGGCGCGAGGCTGAACAGGTACGCCTTGATCGCCAGCACGTCCTCATCGGTGAGATACGTGTAAGCCGCGTACGGAAACGCCGGATACAGGTTCACTCCGCCGGGGGCGACGCCCTGGTGCACGGCTTTGAGGAAATCCGCATCGCTCCAGCTGCCGATGCCGGTCTGCGGATCGGGAGTGATGTTGGGGGAGTACAGCGTCCCGAATTGGGTGTCGAAGGGCCGGCCGCCGGCGAACGGCTTGCCTCCGGGGATGGTGTGGCAGGCTTCGCAGTCGGCCGCCTGTGTCAGGTAGCGGCCGCGAGCCAGCGGATCGGTTTCTTTGAAATCCGCTGGCACTCCGGTGGGATGTCCGTTATATTCACTCAGAGATACCGCTTTACCTGTCGCGAACGCCAGGGGGCCTGGACGGAAGATCCACCAGGCCAGGGCCAGGAGGCCCACCAGGACGATGACGCCGACGACGATTCGCGATCGTTTCTTGGAACTCATAGATTTTCCCACCCCCTAGTCGCGCGCCGCACGGCACGCCATCTGCCACTATCCCACCCGTTCCAGGCACCCGCAAGGGTGGCACGCGTTCGCATCCGCGGTGCAGGTGCTGGACGGACCTCCCAGGCGCTACACTTGGCAGTCATGAACGCCCAGACGCTCGAACAGATCGAAATCAAGATTGCCTTTCTGGAACGCGCGAATGCCGAGCTGAGCGATGTGGTGTATCGCCAGCATCAGGAGCTCGAAGCCTTGAGGACGCAGATGAAGGCGCTCTCCGACGGCCTCAATTCCGTCCGCTCCGAGCAGGCCGTGCTATCGGCGGAAGAAGAGCGGCCGCCTCACTATTGAGCGGCGCGGCGTCAGTTGCACGCCAGACGAATCGTTACGGCGAGCAGCCCCGAGCGGTCCGCGCTGGGTCCGGCGAGCACTTCGACTTCTCCGGGCTCAAATACCGATGAGAGGTCAACCCCCAGAAAGCGCAGCTCGGACGCAGCTAGCTGCAGGTGCACGGTCTGCGTCCGGCCTGGCTGCAAATGCGCTTTCGCAAATCCCTTCAGTTCCAACAGAGGGCGCGCGACGGACGCCACTTTGTCTCGCGTGAACAGAAATACTGTCTCCTCGCAGGCGTGTCTGCCATGGTTCGTGACATCGATGTCGACGGACACGATGTCGGCTTCGGTCGCAGTACCCGGAGAAACCCGCAGATTGGCGAACTCGCAGCGTCCGTACGACAGACCATGACCAAAGTGATACAGGGGCTCGTTGCCCGCATCGAGATACTTACTGGTGAAGGAGTCCTTGGGATCCGCGGGCCGTCCGCTCGGACGCTGACCAAAAAAGATAGGAACCTGTCCCAGCGCACGCGGCCAGCTGATGGGCGTCCGCCCGCTCGGTGAGACGCTTCCTGTCAGAACATCCGCAATCGCATGGCCTGCTTCACTGCCGAGAAACCACGCGGCGAGCAAAGCGTCCGCCGCATCGGCCAGCCACGGAACTACAAGCGGTCTCCCGGAAAAAAGCACCACGATGACAGGCACACCGAGCTCGCGACCCGCTTCGAGTATCGACTCCGCGAGCACCCTCTGTTGCCCCGGCAGTTCGGGAAAGGCACGACTCGCGGCCTCGCCGCTCATGGCCGCTGACTCACCGAGGCAGAGCACGATGGCCTCCGCGTCATCGCAAAGTGCGACGGCGGCTGCAAGCCCGGAGCGATCGGCGCTGTCGATTGCCACTCCGGCAGCGTGCATAATCTCGGCCTCGGGCATGCCCTGACGCAGACCCGCTAAGACAGTCACGTGCTCTTGCGCCCGCTGAGCAGCTCCCCAAGGACCGCCCATCTCGGCAGCTGCATCGGCCAGAGGGCCAATGACGGCCAACCGGGCGACGGTGCGTCCGAGCGGTAACGCGTCGTCGTTCTTCAGCAAAACAATGGCGCGCGCTGCGATATCTCTCGCCACTTCGCGACGATGGCTGACCGCAGCGGTAGTCTCAGGTTTCGACCCTCTGCGGTAGGGGTCGTCGAAGAGTCCAAGGCGCTCTTTGAGTTCAAGAACCCGACGCACCGACACATCGATCTGTTCGATCGTCACCAGTCCGCGTTCCAGCGCGACCGGCAGGCCGCGACGATACGCTTCGGCCATCATGTCGATGTCCACGCCCGCATTGAGGGCCAGGCCCGCCGCTTCCGGCAGGTCCGCGGCGATTCCGTGTCGAATGAGTTCGCCGATGGCGTTGTAGTCGCTGACCAGCACACCGTCAAAGCCGAGTTCGCCGCGCAGATAGTCGCGCAACAGTGCCGTGTTGGCAGTCATCGGAATTCCCGCGAGGTCAGTGAATGCGGGCATGATCGTTGCGGCTCCGGCCCGTACTGCTGCGATAAACGGAGGTAGGTGCACCTCGCGGAGAGTGCGTTCGGAGATGTCGACCGAGGCGTATTCTCGTCCCGCGGTGACTGGACTGTAAGCGCAGAAGTGCTTGGCGCAGGTGGCCAGAGAATCACCGGAAGCCAGATCCGTCCCCTGGAAGCCCCGCACCTTGGCTTCGGCGATGCGAGCGCCCAGCCAGGGATCCTCACCCGGGCCTTCTGCAGTGCGCCCCCAGCGCGGGTCGCGGGAGACGTCCAGCATGGGAGCGAAAGTCATGGCGAGACCGTCGCACGCGCCTTCTTTCGCGGCCTCGCGCGCAGTCAGCGCCCAGGCCTCCGGATCGAACAACCCGGCCTCTGCCAGGGGAATAGGAAACAAAGTGCGATGGCCGTGAATGATGTCCAGACCGATGAGGAGCGGGATGCCAAGGCGCGATGTCTCGACGGCCAGACGCTGCATTTCGTGCGTAGGCCCGGCGCCGATCATGTTCAGCAGGTTGCCGATTGCGCCCGAAGTGATGGCTTGCGTGGAGTCCCCGGCGATGACGGGCCCGGTCACGGCATAGGTCGAGGCCGTCATGGTCAGCTGACCCAGTTTTTCCGCCAACGTCATCTTGCCCAGCAATTGCTCGATCCGGGTCATCCGCTGATTCCTCGAAATGTGCGTACTGTCATGATAAATGGGCGCAAAGAAATCACCAGCACGGCAGATGATTCACATTTCCGGCGCCCGTTTTGGCGTACACAGGACGATAATCTGCGAATCTTCACGCCACGTCGTTAAGAGGAGGTGCCAGTGCCGAGGGCGGATAAGGATCCCAATCCAAGATCCTGGGGCAAGCCCAGCCCGGCCTCCCTGGCCGCGCTGCCGGAGGATGAACTGCTGGAACGGGTGCAGCGGCAGACGTTCAATTTCTTCTGGGAAGGTTCGCATCCGGTCAGCGGCCTGGTGCCCGACCGCTGCACGACGCGCGAAGACGCCTCCGACGACAAGTGCGCTATCGGAGGCTCCGGCTTCGGCGTCATGGCCTTGATCGTTGGGGTCGAGCGAGGCTGGGTCACTCGTGATGCCGCGCTCGAGCGTATTGGGCGCATGCTCGATTTCCTGAATCGCGCGACCCTGTACCACGGCGCCTACACGCATTTTCTGAACGGCAGCACCGGAGCAACCCTGCCGTTCTGGCGCAAGGATGATGGCGGCGATCTTGTCGAAACGTCGTTTCTGTGCATGGGTCTGTTGTGTGCACGCCAGTACTTCCAGCGCGACACACCTGCCGAACGGGCCGTGCGCGACAAGGTCAATGGCATCTGGCGCGAGGTGGAATGGGACTGGTACACCCAAGGCGGCCGCAAGGTCCTCTACTGGCACTGGAGTCCCAACAACGGCTGGGCGATGGATCACGAGATCCGCGGCTGGAACGAATGCCTGATCACCTATGTGCTGGCGGCATCCGCGCCGCGGTATTGCGTCGACCCGAGCGTCTATCACGAGGGCTTCGCTGCCGGCCGGGGCTTCCTCAACGGGAAGACTTACTACGACATCGAGTTACCTCTAGGTGTGCCCTACGGTGGCCCGCTGTTCTTCGCTCACTATTCATTCTGCGGACTCGACCCGCGCGGCCTGCAGGATCGCTATGCCGACTACTGGGAGTTGAACCGGCGGCACGTTCAGATCAATCGCGCACACTGCATGCTCAATCCCAACAATCGCAAAGGGTATGGCGCCTCCTGCTGGGGCCTGACGGCCAGCGATGACCCCGATGGGTACGTCGCTCACGCACCCGATGTCGATACCGGTACCGTGTCGCCGACTGCGGCTCTTGCCAGTCTTCCGTATGCCCCGCGCGAAGTGATGCAAACGCTGCGTCATTTCCTCAGTGCCCACGGGGAGAAGCTTTGGGGCCGCTATGGCTTTGCGGACGCCTTCTGCGAGGAGCGCGACTGGTATGCCGACAGTTATATCGCGATAGACCAGGGCCCCATCGTCGTCATGATGGAGAACTACCGCAGCGGGTTGCTGTGGAAGTTGTTCATGAGCGTTGCGGAAGTGCAGACGGGGCTGCGCCGGCTCGATTTCAGCAGCCCGCACCTGCAGCGGTAGCCGCCGACGATGGATTCCCTCCAACCATGGCTCGACAGACAGTATGCCCACGCGGTGCCGGCGATG
>FTJL01000445.1_pt1 | contig 27204 bp, 20 predicted proteins | sample 1658551 | NCBI WGS metagenome assembly FTJL01 (sample SAMEA3914835, study PRJEB12502) | metagenome | biome: forest; material: soil | place: Canada | collected 2011-07-03 | depth 0.3 m
GGCGCCTTCGCCGCTGCCGGCGGTGAACAGGTCGTGGCCGTCAACGCCAATTCGGGCCAGATCGACATCGACGACCTCGCGAACGGCTCCTGGTCGCTGACACCGGCCCCTGTGCCGCTGCCGGCCGCACTGCTGCTGCTGCCCTCGGGCCTTGGATTGTTTGGCGCGATGGCGCGTCGCCGTCAGAAGGCCTGAACCCTGAAGTCAAGGGAAGTCCGGCCGCTTACGCTCAACAATATTCGGGAATACACATGAAACAGGTCTCACATACGTCTTCTCTTGTGCCGTCGCGCAAGTCGCTGATCGGCATGGCTGTCGCCAGCGCTCTGTTCGCCGCTCACGCTCCTGGCTACGCGGCTGGGGTCGTGTCCGTCAAGGGTGTCGTCGCCGGCAGCTACTTCACGGCGCCCACCTCAACGGCCGTCGGAACCTCCGCTGCGTCTTACTATGGCGGCGGCAAAGCATGCTTCGATCTCAACGGCAACGGCGTATGCGATGCCGGTGAGCCGACTGCCACGGTCAGCGCTTCGGGCTCCTTCGTGCTGGTCAGCACGAAAGCGGCCGGCCTGGTCGTAGACATTCCGACCACCGCCACCAACGCCGGCCACGCGGTCACGCAGCACATCGTGTTGCGCGCGCCGATGAATCTGATTACCGAGAATACGATTGCGCCGACCATCCCCGCCAACGTGGCGGTAACTCCGATGTCCACCGAGGTCGTTCGCCTCATGCTGGCGGAAGGGAGCGCCTACACGGCCGCCAAGGACTCCATCGCGGAGCGGCTGGGCGTTGCGGAAGATGAAGTGCTGGCCGACCCGAACAAGCTGACCGATGCCGCCGATCGCCAGATCTTGGCCAACGAGGCGACGCTGCTGACGAATCGCTTCGGATTGGCGACCCGGATGTTCGACCGCCAGGACGCGGTCGCGGGCACGGTGACTGCAGCCGAAGAAGCCGCGATGAACGTCGAAGGCATCCCGCGCTACGACCACATCTTCATCGTCATGCTGGAAAACAAGGCGACCTCCTCGGTCATCAACTCGCCTTACGCGCCGAACATCAATCAGTACCTGCAGACCAATAACCAGTTCACCAACTACTTCGCGACCGGCAATCCGAGCGAACCGAACTACACAGCGCTGGGCGCCGCCGACGACTTCGGCATCGGCGACGACGATCAGTGGAACTGCTTCGCCACCGGCACGAACGCGCCGCAGGACCTGCCGTTGCCGACGAATAACCAGCCGGGTCTGGCCAGCTCGCCGTTCTCAGGCCTGACCACCCCGGCGCAGATCACGTCAGCCTGCGGCAGCTCGAACGTCAACCACAACATCGTCGGCCGGCCGAATCTGTTCAACGCCATCAGCGGCGCCGGCATGACGTGGAGAACGTACAACGAGTCGACGAATCCGGGGCAGGATATGCGCACGGACAGCGTTGCCGACAAGGGGGTGGTCGCGACCGATCACGTCTACCTGCCGGGCACGCTCAACAGCAACACCACCACTATCGGCAGCCCGACCTTAAGCCTGCCACTGCCGGCCGGCCTGTACAAGACCAAGCACAATCCGGCGATGGCTTACCAGGGCGCGCGCAGCGCACCTGAATTCGTGTCCAGCAATCGCACGATGGGCGGCGGCCAGTGGGACGGTGTGTATACCAACGCGACGGCCTATGCGATCCCTCAGGGTTTCAACGTCGATCAGTTTGGCAGCGACCTGCTCAGCGGCGACGTCGGCAATCTGAACTACGTGATTCCGGACCAGTGCGACGACATGCATTCGATCACGGTATCCGGTACGGACAGCGCGACCAACACTGCAGGTACGGCGAGCGACTGCAGCGGCGTGTCGGGCGGCAATGATCCGGCACCGAATGACTCTCACAACAACATCATGGCGCGCAGCGACAACTACATGAAGCGCCTGGTTACCCAGATCCAGGGGTCGCCCATCTGGCAGAACCCGAGCCAGCGCGTCGCCATCGTGCTGATGTTCGACGAAGGCAGCGCCACCGACGGCGTCACCAATTCCTGCTGCGGCTGGAATCCCGGCAACAGCAAGGTGGCGAAGCCCTTGATCCAGAACCCGGATGGCTCGTTCTCGGTCGACAGCTCAGTGGTGAACTATTCCAACGGCAACCGGGGTCACGGTAACAGCATCTTCGCGGTGCTGAACAACCAGCCCAGCGCGCCCAAGGGCATCAAGGATAGCGACGCCTACAGCCACTTCTCCTTCGTACGGACTCTGCAGGACATGTTCGGACTGTCCGACCCCGCGGTCGCCGGCTCGTACATGAACCGCAGCAAGTACACGGAGAGTTTCATCGCGGCGAACCTGCTCAGTCTGCCCGAATATGCCGGTTCAGCGGATACGCACTTCGACTCCGTGCGCCCCATGAACCACGCGTACGTCATTCCGAGCACGTACAGCGAGAGGCAGTCCACCGACGAGAGCATCATCCGGGCGGGATCGGGTAACGCGCTCGGCAGCGTGCCGGCGCAGGTCGGACCCGACGCGAATCAGATCAACGTCTGGGCCCTGAAGTAAACAATCCAAGCGATCACATACAGGAGGGCGGGCTCTTAGGAGGAGCCCGCCGGAACGAACAAAGTGACCACTGCCAGTCGATGGGCCGCTGCTGCGGCCGCTTTCGTTTTCTGTGCCTTTCGCGTGGGCGCGACCGAGCCGTCGCACGACAGCATTGCGTACAAGATGGCGCCGCACGATCCGCTGACCCTGCCCGCACAGGTGGGGCAGAAGATGTTTTCCGACACGTCGCTGTCCGCATCCGGAAAGTTGGCGTGCACTTCATGTCACGACCCCGATCACGCCTACGCGCCGGCGAATTCACTGGCGGTGCAGCGGGGCGGCAAGTCTATGTCGGACTCGGGCACGCGCGCCGTGCCCTCGCTGCGCTACAAGGAATACATTCCTCCCTACGCCGATCTGCTGGACAATCCTGACGGAATCAGTATTCCCGGGCCCGGAGGCGGTCTGACGCAGGATGGCCGTGCTCCCACGTTGGCTGAACAGGCGAAGATTCCTCTGCTGTCCGCCAATGAGATGGCCAACCGGAGTGCCGCGGACGTCGTGGCCAGGCTGCGCAAGTCCGATTACGCCGACCTGTTCCGACAGGCCTTCGGCGCCGAGGTGTTCGCGGACAGCCAAGCGGCCTTTCAGAAGGCTATGGAAGCTCTGCAGGCCTTTCAGATGGAGGACTACAGCTTTCATCCCTACAGCAGCAAGTTCGATCTGTTCGCCGGCAACAAGATCGGAGGGACGTTCACGCCTACCGAGCGGCGCGGTTTCGCCGTCTTCATGAACCCGCAGAAGGGCAATTGCTTCGCCTGCCACTACAGTGGTGCCGGGTTGAACGGCAGTGTCGGCATGTTCACCGACTATTCCTACGCGGCCATCGGCGTGCCTCGCAATACCGAGATCCCCTTGAATCGCAGGAACCGCTACTACGACCTCGGTATCTGCGCCCGGCCCGACCATCCCGTCCCCGCCAACGCGCGGTACTGCGGCATGTTCAAGACTCCTACGCTGCGCAATGTCGCGACCCGCACGGTTTTCTTTCACAACGGCAAATTCAAGTCGCTGCACGAGGTCATTCGCTTTTACAACACCCGCGATACCCATCCCGAACTGTGGTACCCGCAGGTTCTCGGCAAAGTCGAGAAATACGACGATCTGCCGCCGGGTTTCCGCGCCAATATTGATACCCAGAAGCCCCTGGACGGCCGCCAGCCCGGCAGCGCGGCGCCGATGACCGACCAGGATATGGATGACCTGGAAGCCTTTCTCGGCACGCTGACGGACGACTACCAGGCACCCGTCAAAAGCGCCCAAGCGCAAGTTCCCTGACATCGAGGACGATCTATCATGTTGAAGACGAGTTGGCCCGCGGTGCTGCTGGTAACGGTCAGCCTTCTGAGCGGTTGTGCGGCGGTTCCTGGGAAATCCGCGAGCTCGCCGAATCACGGCGACCTGCAACGCGCGCTACGGAGCTATCTGGCGATGCAGGGCAATGTCTGCCTCGGCAAGTTCGAGTGGCCCATCGAGGTCAGCGAGCGCGAATTCAGGCGTGGCGCCCGCGATGCGCTGCAGATGCCCGTGTTGGAAAAATTGGGCTTGGTCACTTCCACCGACGCAAGCGCGCAGCGCGCGCATGAGGACGGCGAACCGGAGACGGTAGCGGTCAAGCGCTACGAGTTGACGGATGCCGGCAAGAAGTTCTACGTCGCCAAGGATGCGACCACCGAGGGTCCGGGCGGCGCCGACATCGAGCACCACAAGGATTTCTGCGGCGCTAAATTGTCTCTGGACAAGATTGTTGCCTGGAGCAAGGACGGCGACCCCCCGGGTGCCGGCCAAGTCACGCTGACGTATACCTTCCATGTCCAGCCGGCCGAATGGGCCACGCATGAGGAGGCCCTGCGCGTGTTTCCGATGCTCGATCGAGTCATCAAGGGCGCCGGCACGATGCGGCTCGAGCAGCGGATGAGTCTGACCCCGGCCGGATGGGTAGCCGTGGCGCCGACGTCGTAGACTCAAGAGTCGCTTAATTGGGCTGTCGGCGCGTGAGCCGCGAGGCCATGTAGGACTTCGCGAACCGCTAAACCGGACAGACCGCGAAATTGTCGTGAGATGCAGACGGTTGAAATAGTCCCGTGGCCTGTTTTAATCGGGTCATCGGCTGTTCAGATGCGTCTCCCATGAACCGAAATGACCGCGCCTTTTTCATCGTTTGTGGGGTTGCCGGGCTTCTCGTCGCCTGCGGCGGCGGCTCCAGCACGCTAACACCCGTATCGACCGCTCCGCCCAGCTCGCCGGCGGCGCCCACTCCCTCTGCACAGAACAGCAGCCCGACGGACGTCGTGACCTACAAGAACGACGTCGCAAGGACCGGTCAGAACCTCACCGAGTCCAGCCTAACCCTGACGAATGTCAATTCCACGAATTTCGGACTGCTGCGCGCGCTGCAGGTGGACGGCAAAGTCGACGCGCAGCCTCTTTACTTATCGCACCTCAACGTCGGTGGCGGGACGCTCAATGTGGTGTTCGTCGCGACCGAGCATGATTCCGTTTACGCGTTCGATTCGGATACCGGCACGGCACTCTGGCACGTGTCCCTGCTCGGCGGCGCAGAGACCTTGAGCGACACGCACGGCTGCAGCCAGGTGACGCCTGAGATCGGCATTACGTCGACCCCCGTCATCGATCGCACGGCAGGCGCGCACGGCACGATTTACGTCGTGGCCATGTCGAAAGATGCGTCATCCAACTATCACCAGCGCTTGCATGCCCTGGATGTAACAACCGGTGCGGAGTTGCTCGGGGGGCCGACTGAAATTGCCGCCACCTATCCGACCACCGGAGGCGGTACGACGACATTCAGCGCCGGTCAATATGAGGAGCGGGCGGCGTTGCTCCTGTTGGGAGGCACGATCTACACGAGTTGGACATCGCATTGCGATATTCCACCCTATTCGGGGTGGGTCATCGCATTCGCGCAGAGCACTCTGGCGCGCACGATGGTTCTCAACGTGGCACCCAACAGTAGTGGTGGCGGTCCTGCCATCTGGATGTCCGGTGGCGGTCCAGCCGCCGATTCCGCCGGCAATATCTATCTGCTGACGGGTAACGGCGCCTTCGAAACCACGTTGGACGGCAATGGTTTTCCCAATGCGCACGATTATGGCAATGCCTTTATGAAGCTCTCGACCGGTGGGGGAGCTATGGCGGTGGCCGATTACTTCGCGGTGAAGGACACCGTGGTGTCCTCAAACGCCGACCTGGATCTGGGTTCAGGTGGAACGCTGTTGCTGCCGGATGTGACTGACCCAACGGGCACGGTGAAGCACCTGATGGTCGGAGCGGGCAAGGACGGCAACATCTACCTGGTCGACCGCGACTCCATGGGCAAATTCAGTCCCACGGCCAACAACATCTGGCAGGAGCTGGACGGCGTCATTCCCGGCGGCATCTGGTCCACCCCTGCGTACTTCAATGGGGCGGTTTACTACGGCGACGCCGGAGCGACCCTTAAGGCCTTCAGCGTGACCCCCTCTGCAATGCTCTCCAACTTCCCGGCCACCCAGAGTCCTTCGCAGTTCCAGTATCCTGGTACCGCGCCGTCGGTGTCCGCCAGCGGCGCTTCCAACGGCATTGTCTGGGCGCATGAGAATTCAAACCCGGCCGTGCTGCACGCCTACGATGCGGCCAACCTGGCTCACGAGCTGTACAACAGCAACCAGGCCACCGGCGGCCGGGACCATTTCGGTGCCGGGAACAAGTTCATCACCCCCACCGTGGCCGACGGCAAGGTGTTCGTGGGAACGACGATGTCGGTAGGCGTGTTCGGCCTGAGACCCTGACGCATACAAGATGCGTAGGACGTCGGATGTCCGGATTCGGGCGTTCCCGGCACCGCTAAGCCCCTGATTCAGCGCCGAAGCCCGGCCACACACCGCGGCCGTCGTCTGCAACCGGCATGCGGCGCTTAAGCCCGTTCCCTCATTTCCCCATCAATTGAACCGTTCCGCCGGAACTCGCGACTCATTCATTCGAGTAACCCGACGAGCCTTGGCGCGTCCCGCCGCCTTTGGTCCAACCGCCACGAACAGGTATAGGTACCGGTACGTTGTCCGCAGAGCCCATGCATGCGCGTCCATCGCTTCGGCGTCTGCCGCTGGTCACGCTGTACCTGACCGAACGCTGCAACTCACGGTGCGTCACTTGCGACTACTGGCGTCATGGGCGTGTGGATATGAACCTGGCTGCCGTCGAGCAGTTGCTCCCAGATCTGGCTCGCCTTCAGACCCGAATCGCTTTGATCTCCGGCGGCGAGCCGTTGCTCAACCCCGACTGGGCCGGCATTGCTTCCCTGCTGAAGGCGCACGGCATAACGCCATGGCTGCTGACGTCCGGTCTGTCCCTCGCAAAGCATGCGCAGCGGGCCGCGCAACTGTTTGGAGCGATCACCGTATCGTTGGACGGAACCATCCCGGCGACCTACGCCACCATTCGTGGCCTGGATGCCTTCGATAAGGTATGTGAAGGCATTCGAGCTGCCGTCGACGCCGGCGCCAATGTGAATGTTCGGGTCACCCTGCAGCGAGCGAACTTCCGCGAGCTACGGGAATTCGTCGGATTGACGCGGCGACTCGGAGCTCGTCAGATTTCATTTCTGGCGGTCGACGTCGCGAATCCGCATGCCTTCGGCCGAACGGATGAGTTCGCCCTCGATGTGGCTCTGCAGGCGGACGATCTGCCGATCCTGGAGCAACTGGTGGAGTCCCTTGAGCGGGACCACGCCGAAGACTTTTTGCGTGGCTTCATTGCCGAGAGTCCACAGAAGCTGCGGCGCATACACCAGTATTTTGCGGCCATCCAGGGGGTCTCACCGTATCCGCCTGTTCGCTGCAATGCGCCCGAATTCTCGGCGGTGATTGACGCGAAGGGACACGCGCATCCCTGTTTCTTCATTTCCGGTCCCACGGCGCCCCCGGTTCAGGATCATCTCCTGGAGGCGTTGAATGGCCATTCCATGCGTGAGCTTCGCAGTGCTATTCGCGACGGCGAGCGGCTCGAGTGCGGAACGTGTGTGTGTTCGATGTGGCGCGACCTCGATACGGTCGATAGATCAATTCTGCCGATGGCGCAGGGCACGCGGCGGGTTGTTTCGCCGAGAGAAATCGCGTGATACAGAGTATGACGGCGGCGACGCTGGAGGCCTATGAGCGATGGGCGCCGATTTATCCGCCCACGCCTCACAATCCTCTGATGCGAGCGGAGCAACAGGCCATGCTGGACCGGTGGCCGGATGTTGCCGGGCGTCGCACCTTGGATCTTGCCTGTGGAACCGGTCGATATGCGCGTCTGCTGACCGAATCCGCAGCGGCGCACGTCGTGGCACTGGATTTCTGCGAACCCATGTTGCAGAAGGCTTCGACCGCCGGCCGTGTGCGCGCAAGCATGATGCACCTGCCGTTCGTCGGCTCCGCCTTCGACGTCGTGATCTCGGGACTTGCGCTCAGCCATGCGCCGAGCGTTCAGGATTGGATGACCGAGATTGCCAGGGTCCTCGGGCCGGATGGCTCATTGCTGTACTCCGACTTTCACCCCGATGCGGCCCGTGCGGGTTTGACACGCTCATTCAAGGATGTAAACCGTCGCACGTGTACGGTACCGCATCGTTGTTACAGCAAGGACTCCCAGATAGGGGCCGCCGCGCAAGCAGGACTCACCGTCGAGACCGTGCACGAAGTTCGGGTTGGCTTCGAGCTTCGCGAGCCCTTTGCGAAGTCTGAAGAGTTCTACCGTCTCTGGCACGGACTGCCCATCGTCCTGGTCGTCGGCGCGCGGAAGAAGCAGGGATGTCTGCTCTGACATTCATAAACTCCGATATGGGAGGTCTGCGCGCGGACACGCTGCGTGTCGCTGGGTCACGAATCGCTGCCATCGGCGTGCGGCCCGAGGCCGCAGACCGTGTCGTCGACCTGCAAGGTGATCGGCTCTTGCCGGGTTTGATCAACGCCCACGACCATCTGCAACTCAACAGCCTGCCTTCGATGGCCGCGAGCGGGTATCACAAGAATGTCCGCACCTGGATCGACGACGTCAATGCTTTAAGACGCGTCGACCCGAATTTTGAATCCGGCATCGCGGTGTCACGGGAGGAGCGCCTGCTCATCGGCGGTGTCAAGAACCTGCTCAGCGGCGTCACGACCGTGGCGCAGCACGATCCGCTCTACCCCTGCCTGCTCAATGCGACTTATCCGACGCGCGTCGTGACCGACTACGGCTGGTCTCATTCGCTCTACCTGGATGGCGCTGAGAAGGTCCGCAATTCGCATCGGGATACTCCGGCCGTCGAGCCATGGATCATCCATGCGGCAGAAGGCATCGACCACGAGGCGCACAGTGAGTTTGAGCGCCTGGAAGCGCTTGGCTGCATCGGGGCAAACACTTTAATAGTGCATGGCGTCGCGCTGGACGGGACGCAGCGGTTGCGGCTCGACCGAGCCGCCGCGGGTCTCATCTGGTGCCCTGCATCGAACCTGCGGCTGTTTGGCCAGACCGCGCAAGTTTGCGACCTCATTGCTCATGGACGCGTGGCGCTGGGGACGGATTCGCGTTTGAGCGGAAGTCGCGATCTGCTCGAAGAGCTGCGCATTGCAGGGGAGTGCAGTGGTCTCGATGAGCCGATCCTGGAGTCTCTGGTCACTCATGTCAGTGCCCGGCTGTTGCGACTACCCGACCGGGGGGAATTGAAAATCGGCGCGCTGGCGGATCTGTTGATCCTGCCCGCCGGAATGCGGGTCTCGATGGCGACGCGCGCGGACATCCGTCTCGTGATGTTGGATGGCCGGGTGCGCTATGGCGATGCGGTCTATGCGCAACTCGCTTCGCCCCAACCGGATTGGGTGGAGGTGAGCGTGGATGGCCGGCCGAAGATTCTCGATTGCGCCATCGCTGCGCTGCTGTTATCGGCAAGCGTGAGCGAGCCCGGGGTAGAGCTTTCGAAGGTCTGGAGGGCGGCATGAGCGCGGCGGGCAGGCGTTTGAAAGTAGTTCTCTACAACCCGAATGCGGTGTTCTTCACGATGCCGCTGGCTCTGCTGGCCATAGGCTCCGAGCTCGATCCGGATATCTATGAGGTTGTCACGATCGATGGCCGTCTGGATCCCGAAGCGGATAAGACCGTGGTGTCTTACCTCGATGGCGCAGTGTGCCTCGGGGTTACCGTGCTGACCGGGGCGCCAATCTCGGACGCATTGCGAATATCGCGCGCAGCAAAAGCGGCCCGGCCCGATCTGCCAGTTGTCTGGGGAGGCTGGCACCCCTCGATGTTCTCACGCGAATGCCTGGTCGAGCCCTCTGTCGATGTAACGGTACGTGGCCAGGGAGAGGAGACGTTCACCGAAATCGTTCAGCGCCTGGCCGAACATCGTTCCCTGGAGGGCTGTGCGGGCTGCACCGTCAGGCTGGCGGACGGAACCATCCTCGAAAATCCGCCACGAGCGCTGGCGCAGGTCGACAAGTTCCGCGCCCACGATTACGGCCTGATCCCCGTCGAACGTTACTTCCAGCTCAAGGGCAAGCGGCAACTCGACTTCATCTCCTCCCAAGGCTGCAACTTCCGTTGCGCCTTCTGCTCCGACCCCTTCGTCTACGGGCGCAAGTGGGTGGGGCTCGAGCCCACGCGAATGGCGCTGCGGCTCAAGGAACTGTGGGATCGGTATCGCTTCGACGATGTGAATTTTCAGGACGAGACGTTCTTCACCCAACGCCACCGGGTCCAGGCACTGGCCGAGAAAATCATCGAGTCCGGAATGAAGATCAGCTGGGCCGCGACCATGCGCGCCGACCAGGGCATCCGCATGCCCGAGGAGATCTGGAAGCTGTGCAAGCAGTCCGGGGTGCGCCGGCTGCTGGTCGGCGTCGAATCCGGCTCGAACGAGATGCTCAAGCGCATCCGCAAGGACATCCGCATCGAACAGGTGTACGAGACGGCGGAAAAGATGCTCAAGCACAAAATCGCCGGGCACTTCCCCTTCATCGTGGGTTTCCCCGAAGAATCGGACGAGAGCATCCAGATCACGCTGGACTGCGCCCGGCGCCTGCGCTCCATGAGTCCCGATTTTCTGACTCCGATCTACTACTTCAAACCCTATCCGGGGAGCGAGCTCGTCATCGAGGCCGTCGCGCGCGGATTTCGTCTGCCGCAGACGCTCGAAGCCTGGGCCCAATTCGACTACGTGGCCGGCATGCCGGGTCCGTGGGTCTCACCGGCCAAGTTCAAACTTCTCGAGCGCTTCAAATTCTTTCACGAACTGGCCTGGAAACCACCGTCACGCGGCAAGCGCCTGCTGCAGAAACTCGCCCGCTACCGCTGCAGCACCCATAACTACCGGATGCCGGTCGAGATGTTGCTGGAGCGGTGGCTCGTTCCCGCGCAGAAGCTGTCATGAGCGCCGCGAGACACGTACTTCTGATCAACCCGACGATCACGTCGCGGCGCAGCGCGCGTTTTCCCCTGGCTGTACTGAACTTGTCCGCCGGACTCGACGGCCGCTATACCTCGAGCATCATCGACGGAAATGTCGATCGGGATTTCGTCTCTACGGCGCTGCGTGCCATCGGAACAGGTACGATCGATGCGGTAGGTGTCAGTGTCATGGGCGGCCCTCAGTTGCGTACGGCGCTGGGGGTGTCGCAAGCGATACGTGCCAACTTCCCCACGACGCCCATCATCTGGGGCGGGCACTTTCCAACCATCTGTGCTGAGCCGGCGCTGAATTCGCCCTATGTCGACTACGCCATACGGGGCCAGGGCGAGGAGACGCTGTGCGAGCTGTTGGACACTCACTTCGACTCAGGCGACGCCGACCTGAGTCGTGTGTCCGGGCTGTCGTGGCGCCGCGAGGATGCCATCGTCCACAACCCCAATCGCCCGTTCTCCGTTGCCGGGCTGGGACGTGACCTGCCCTACGAACGGCTGGGAGACCCTCGTCAATACCTCGGGAAGACTTTTCTGGGGCAGCGTTCCACGGGCTACCAGGCGGCTCTGGGCTGTCGCTTTCGCTGCACGTTCTGCGGCGTGGCAGCGATGTTTCGGGGGAAGACCGCTCTGCCCGCGGCGCAACGGCTGGAGCACAGCCTGCGATTCCTCGTGAGCCGCTACGGGGTCGACTCCATCCAGTTCTTCGACCATAACTTCTTTGACCGCGAAGAAGACACGGTCCCCGTGCTCGAAGTGCTGGCAAAGTTTCAGCTACCGTGGTGGTGCTTCGCGCGCGCCGACGCTCTGTTGAATCTCTCGGCGAGTGCCTGGGCCCTGGTGCGCAAGAGCCGGCTGCGGATGGCCTATATCGGAGCCGAATCCCCCAGTGACTGGCTCCTGCATGACGTGCGCAAGGGCACACGCACGGACCAGACCCTGGAAGCCGTCGAAAAGTGCCGCAGCCAGGGCGTCATCCCCGAGCTGTCATTCATGCTGGCCCCTCCGCAGGATCCGGAAGGCGAAACCGAGAGAACCTTCGAGTTCATCCGCCACATCAAACGGGCCCATCCACAGACGGAAATCATGCTGTACGTCTACGCGCCGCTGCCGCCGGCGCCCGGCAGCCGCAACCTGCCGGTCGAGCGTTCGATCAGCCAGCTTCGCGACAGCGATGGCGGACCGCTGGTTTTCCCGATGACGGCCGAAGAATGGGCCGAGCAGAAATGGCTCACCTACTGGTGTCACACGGATACTCCCTGGCTGACCGCCAGCCTGCGCCGCCGGATCCGCGACTTCACCACGGTGTTGGGTTGTCGTTTTCCCACCATCACCGACGTCCGCTCGCCGGGCTGGGGCAAGGCGGGGCTGCAGGCGCTGGCGGCCTGGCGCTACCGCTACCGTCGTTACAGCCGTCCCTGGGAACTCGACTTCTCGAAGAAATTCGTGCGGCTGTGGGATCCCCGTGTTGCCGGCCTCTGAGACCGTCCCACCCGTCGTGACGCGCATCGTCACCGTCCCGACCGTGTCCGTCGTCCTGCCCACATTCAACCGGTTGCAGTACCTGCGCTCGGCGGTCGACTCGGTGTTTGCACAATCCTTTCTGGATTGGGAGCTCATCATTGCCGACGACGGGTCGGGCCATGAGACGACGGCCTTCCTGCAAACGCTTGAAAGTCTACCGCGCGTCAGGCTGCTCAGGTTGCAGCACAGCGGCAATCCCAGTGTCGTGCGCAACGCAGCCATACGAGCTGCGCGGGGCCGATATGTAGCCTTTCTGGACTCGGACGACGTCTGGCTGCCGGGAAAGCTGGAGGTACAGATCGCAGCGCACAGAGCATGTACGGCACGACGCTGGAGTTATACGGCTCTGATCCGCATCGATGATAGCGGCGAGATGCTGCCGGGGGAGTCTCCGCGGCGTCGGCCGGTTTATGAAGGAGATATTTTCGAGCAGCTTGTGACGCTGGAAGCGGTGGTTACGACTCCCAGTGTTGTAGTGGAGCGCGCCTTGTTGGAAGAGGTGGGTGGTTTTGACGAAGAGTTTTTTTTCTTCGAGGAATACGACTTGTGGCTGCGGCTGATGCGGATCAGTGCCGTCTCTGGAATTGCTGAGCCTCTGGTTCTCGTCCGCAACCATGACCAGCACTACAGCGCAGATCGGGTTCGCGTGTATCAGTCCCGATTGCAGCTGTTGGATGGCGTTGCACGCCTGGATTTGACCGCACATCTGCGTTCGGTGCTGCGGTTGGAGCGCGCCCGGACTGCAGCCTCCCTGGCCACTGCGTACGCTGCCTGTAACCGCACCTGCGAAGCATTGAAAATGCTTTGGAGCAGCCGTCAATGCGCCGGGCAGGACGCCAAATGGTGGCGCCGGGCAGCCGCGTTATTGCTTCGTGCCCTCGTGCCGGTGTGGGCGCAAGGAGCTGTTCGCAGATATCGCGGTCGGCATCCCTCCGCGCCGCCCAGATCGATGCCATCCCAATGACTCGCGCACCCACAGCCGCCTTCCGCCCCGATATCGAGGGACTGCGTGCCGTGGCAGTCGTCATGGTGCTGGTCTACCACGCCTTTCCGTCGGCCCTCGCCGGCGGATTTTTCGGCGTCGATGTCTTCTTCGTCATCTCCGGATACCTCATTACCCAACTGGTGATCCGCGAGTTGTCGCAGGGTACGTTCAGATTGCGCGACTTTTACGCGCGGCGTGTGCGTCGGCTGGTGCCTGCGCTTCTGGCGGTTCTCCTCCTGTGTTGTGTCGCAGGTTGGCTGCTGATGACGCCCGTAGAGTTTGTATCCCTGGGCCAGTCGACGGCCTGGAGCGCCCCTTTTCTGGCCAATGTCTTCCTGACTGCCTCCGGGGACTATTTCACCGACACCTCGTTTCCCAGTCCCTTGTTGCATCTATGGTCGCTTGGAGTGGAGGAGCAGTTTTATATCCTCTGGCCCCTGTTGCTGATCCTGGCGGCGCGGCAGGGCGTGACGCGACGGGTTCTCATCGCTGTCATTGCCACGTCGCTGGCGATCAGTCTTTGGGGAGCGTGGGATTCGCCGACGCCGCATTTCTACCGCCTGACCTGCAGAGCGTGGGAGCTTGCTGCAGGAGGTTTGCTGGGTTTGCATGACTTGAGCAGGCCGGACCGGGAGGTCTCGCCCGGAAATTTCCGCTCGCTTGCCGGTTTGGGCCTGCTGCTCGCCGGCGCGGTGTTTCTGAACTCCGATCGGGCCTTCCCGCGAGGCTGGAGTTTGATCCCCGTCGGCGGAGCCGTCCTGCTCATCGCCGCAGGGTCTGCCTCCTGGGTCAATCGATACTTCCTCAGTGCCTCGCCGGTCAGATTCGTCGGCCGGATCAGCTACTCGCTATACCTTTGGCACTGGCCCTGTCTGGCCTTCACGAACCTCGTGCTTGGGTCAGCTGCGCCTCCCGGACCTGCCGCGGCTGCCTTGGGTCTGGCCTTTGCGATGGCGTGCGCCAGCTACTACCTGGTGGAAAGTCCCCTGCGTTTCGGCCGAATCGCACAGCACGCGGTCCCCGGTCTGTTGATCGGTCTTGCGGGATTCACGTTGTTGGGCAGGACCATCGATGCCGGTCGCATTCCGTCGCGTCTGACTGGTCCGGCCATCGAGGCCTTCGACACTGCGCGTTTCGACTGGACCTTTCCCGGGGACTTCAATTCGGGCAAGACTGCCGGCTTCCGTCCGTGGCGCTTACCGGGGCACCGTCCGCAGACGGTGCTGTTCATCGGGGATTCCCATATTCAACAGTACTGGTCGCGAGTGGCTTACGTCATCCGGGCAAATCCGGATTCCGCGCGCTCCGCAGAGTTCGCCACTTACACCGCCTGTCCGCCCCTGCCGGGCGTGAATACCCTGCGACGCGGCTGGTCTTGCGATCGCTTCCTGGAACACGCGATGCAAGAAGCCGAGCGCGCTGACGTCGACACGGTCGTATTCGGGGCTTTCTGGGAACAATACCTGTTAGGCGAGTTCCTGAGCGATCACCGGCCGCAGTCGACCTATCGCGCCGACGATCCCTTGCGCACCGTGCTCGACCTGGATTCGCCCGACACGCAGCGCGCGCTCGACCGGTTTCAGGAGCTCCTCGCAAGGCTGGTGGCCGGCGGTCGCCGAGTCTTCATCGTGTTATCCAATCCAACCTCGCCGCGATTTCTGCCGTCATTTCTGCTCCCCCCGGCGGCCCGGTGGACCCTGCGATCCCCGGATACTATTCTCGTGGATCCGGAAAAACGCAGCGTCGACCCCGCAGCCTTCGAGGCGTTCGTCGCTCCCCTCACCCAGCGGCTACGCGAAATCGCCGCCCGAGCCGGGGCGAAAGCATTGAATCCGCGCGACACCCTGTGCGAAGCGACGCTGTGTGCGACTGTCGATGCGCAAGGCATTCCGCTATATCGCGACTCCAATCATCTCAGGCCGTCGTTTGCGCAGGAACGGGCGACGTTCCTCGATGAGGTGCTTCTGGGGCGCAGTGACCACGCAAATTCAGCTCTCGCAACGGCTTCGACAAAACGGACCTTTCAGCCATGACGGTCACCGCAATGCTGCACGTGGTGCAGATCAGCTTCCTCGTCGATTCGCAGCGACGCGAGCCTGCGCGACTGTTGCAGGATTGGCCGTCGCTCGTCGATGTTGCAGACGCGACGAGTACGGCAGGTGCGCGTGTGTCCGTGATTCAGGCATGCACTCGAACCGAGCACCTTGAACAAAACGGTGTGGACTATTACTTCTTTTCGGCCGATCCGCGGGCATCGACGGTGGCAGCCACTACGGAACTGGCGGCCTTGATTCTGAAGCTCAGACCGGACGTGCTTCACGTACACGGCCTGTGCTTTCCGCAAGATGTTGTCGAGCTCGCACGGATCGCTCCCACAATCCCCATTCTGCTGCAGGACCACGCGAGCCGCGTTCCGCGCGCCTGGCGAATCGGGCGCCGACGTGCCTGGAGGCGCGCGTTTGCCGCGGCTTGCGGGATTGCCTTCTGCGCCAAGGATCAGAGTCTGCCGTTCGCGGCCGCGGGGATGATCGATCGCCGGATGCAGGTCTACCAGATTCCCGAATCGAGCAGTCATTTCCAGCCCGGCTCACAAACCGCTGCCCGCAGCCAGACCGGTCTCGCCGGGGATCCCTGCCTGTTGTGGGTGGGTCATCTGAATCCCAACAAGGACCCGCTGGCCGTTCTGGACGGCGTGAGCGCAGCGGTCGACGAGTTGCCGGGCCTGCAGCTGTGGTGTTGCTTTGGGGATGGTTTGCTGCGTGCCGCCGTAGTACGCCGGATCGAACGAGATCCCCGCTTGAGCGGTCGGGTTCACCTGCTGGGAAGCGTCGCGCACAGCCAAGTCGAATTATTGATGCGGGCCGCGGATTTCTTTGTGCTGGGCAGCCATCGCGAAGGAAGCGGCTATTCCGTAATCGAGGCGCTGGCCTGCGGGCTGCCGCCCCTGATCACCGATATCCCCTCGTTTCGCTCGTTGACCGCGAACGGTTCCGTAGGATGGCTGTGGCCGCGCGGAGATTCGAACAAACTATGTCAAGGACTACTGACGCTGGCATCAAGGCCCCGGTCGCAGCTGCGATTGGCCGCACGAGCGCATTTCGACCGCCAGTTGTCATTCGACTCGGTCGGCGCCGCGTTGCTGCGCGCCTATCGGGATCTGGTGGAACAACACGCTGCGGTATGGCAGGACAGCTTGGCTCAGCCCTTGCTCAGGACTGATCGGGAGTCTCCAGTCGTATCCATTATTCTTCCGACGTTCAACCGTCTGGAGTATTTGCGCGCCGCCCTGGAGTCGGTCTTCGCTCAAACCTTTCTGGACTGGGAACTCCTGATCGTCGACGACGGTTCCGACACGGAAACTCGTGAGTATCTGCGCACGATAGCCGCTCCGCCGCAAGTCCGGGTGCTGTGGTTGTCGCACACGGGGAATCCGCCCCTCGTCCGAAACTGCGCGCTGCGTAAAGCCCGGGGCGAATATGTCGCCTTCCTGGATTCGGACGATGTCTGGATGCCCGGAAAACTGCAGAGTCAACTCGAATCGTTACGTGACCGCACGCAGTGCGAATGGAGTTACACGGGATGCACGATGGTCGATGGCGCGGGCCGTGCATTGAGCGGCGAGCGCGCCGTGCAATGTCCCGTTGTTCACGGCAGGATTCTGAATTCTCTGCTGCAGGAGGAGGCGCTGATTGTGCAGTCGAGCGTCCTGGTACGCCGTCGACTGCTTGAGCGAGTCGGAGGATACGACGAAAGGCTGCCGATCTGCGCAGACTACGAGTTGTGGATACGGCTCGCTGCGCACAGTGAAGTCGATTTCATCGACGAATCCATGGTGTGTGTCCGTCGTCACGACCAGCACTATGCGGACGACGTCGGTGCGCTGGAGGATTTGCGGCGCGCTCTCGAAAAAGTGCAGCGATCGGGCGTGGCGGTGCATCTGGATGCCGTATTGCGTAAGCGGCGCGCCGGAACTTCGACAGCCATCGCCCGGGGATACGCAAAACGGAAAAAGCGTCTACGCGCCTTCGGTACTTTAGCTTCGAGTTTCCCTTACTTCTGGACGTCCGGTGATTGGTGGATCGGTGCTTTTGCGGCGAGTGCTGAGGCACTCCTGCCACTGACTGCGCTCGAAGCCGTTCGCCGCCTTTGGCATGGTGTTCGCGCCGGAGATTCGCGGACATGAGCATTCGATGAAGAATCTACTCACCGTCTGGCAACTTCTTGACCAGCGGCAGCGACGCAAGCTGATCGCTATGCAGCTCATGTCGGTTCTGATGGCATTCTCAACCGTTGGCGGGATGGCTGCCATCCTGCCTTTCTTCACGGCACTCTCCGAGCCCCATGCAATCGCCAACCACGCGATGCTTCGCTTCTGCTACGAGTACTTCCACTTCTCCAGCGAGAGCGGCTTCGTGCTCGCCCTCGGCGTGGCATTTGCCGCGGGCATTGCTGTGTCAAACGGGGTGAACCTGCTCGGCTCGCTGGCAATCGATCGTTTCGCATTCGGTCTGGGCGACAGGCTGCACGTCGCCCTGTTTGACGAATACCTGCACAGGGGCTACGGCTTTCATCTGCAGACCAACAGTGCGACGCTGACCAGCAACGTCATTCACGAAACGGGGCGCGTGGCCAGCGGGTTCCTGCGGCAGGGGCAGCTTTTTGTCACGAGCCTGACTGCCGCCGTCGCCATCGTCGGGTCGATCTTCTGGCTCGATCCGCTCGTCGCGGGCATCACTTTGGGCGGACTGGGCGCGAGCTATGCGGCGGTCTATGCAGCGTCGCGCGCGAGACTGCTCGACAACGGCCGTGCCCAGAGTCGGTATGTGACCGAACGGACTCGTCTCGTCGCGGAGAGTTTCGGCGCGATCAGGGAGTTGCTCCTCTATCAGGCGCAACGGCGCTTCATTGCACAGTTCGCACGATGCTGCGCAGCCATTTCCCGTTCACTGGCCAGTACACTGGCTATCTCTCAGAGCCCCCGTTATGCACTGGAGTGCCTGACGGCCTGCGTGCTCGTGTCCGCGGCGCTGCTCTCCCATCCGGTTGGGACAGCCGGCGGTCCGTGGATCGCCAACCTGAGCTTTGTAGGGCTGGCAGTTTATCGCCTGCTGCCGGTGCTGCAGCAGGTGTTCCTGGCTGTCGTCCGCATGCGCTCGGACTCCGATGCCCTCGACACTGTTGCGGCGGATTTGCGGCTGGCCCAGTCTCAACGGCCCGCATCGCCCGCATCGTCCACACAGGCCCTGGCGGCCCTGGCGGGCGGGGCGGCATTACAGCGCGAATGGGCCGGTGTCCCCCGTCGCGAGATTTTGCTACGGGAAGTTTGCTTCTCGCATGCCGGTGGCGGATCGCCGGCCATCAGCGATCTGACCTTGCGCATTCCCGCCGGCGCGATCGTGGGCTTCATGGGCGCCAATGGCTCCGGCAAGACGACGTTGCTCGATCTGTTGAGCGGCCTGCTGACTGCGCCGGAGGGTTCCATCGAGATCGACGGCAGAGTGCTGGACGACGGCCATCGCGCTGCGTGGCAAGCGAACATCGGCTACGTGCCGCAGCAGGTATTCCTATGCGATGCCACGGTTGCAGAAAACATCGCCTTTGGAGTCGCCCCTGCCGCAATTGATGGCGAACGAATGCACACTGCCGTGCGGTTGGCCGGGCTCGAACGCTGTATCGACGACCTACCCAATGGATACCACGAAATACTGGGTGAGCGAGGTTCCCGCTTGAGCGGCGGGCAGCGTCAAAAGCTTGGCATCGCGCGGGCGCTGTATCGTGAATCAGCCCTGATCCTGATGGACGAGGCCACGAGCTCTCTCGACCCCGCTACAGAGGTGCAGATCACCGAAGCCCTCGCGGATCACCTGCGCGGAAAAACCGTTCTGATCGTCGCACACAGGCTGGAGGCCTTGCGCCGTTGCGATGTCATCTACGAGCTCGCAAACGGCAGGATCTGTCGCCGCGGAACGTACGCACAACTGGGGGATGGTGGGTCAAATCCCGCCCGTTCGGTCAGCCGACCAACTCAGCGAGTGAATGAGGCATGACTCGCGACTTCACGGCCCAGGCGTTACCCGATCTGCACGCCGATCCCTTCCGGGAGCGCTCCTCGCGTTCGGTGCGCGGACCATTATCCATTCTGGGCGGGCGGTTTCGATTCGAGAGCAACAGTCGGGAGTTGCTGCGTGTGGTGGATTCCGCTTATGCGGGTCTGCCGGGGCAGGTACTGTCGAAAGTCGAGCCGCAGCTGCAAGTGGGCCTGATCTTGACCGCGGACACGGCCGGACACCAGTCCGCCCAACCCCCGGTGTTGTCGACCATCTCCGGTGCGGGCTTTCTTGCAGGAACTGCGAGTTCGTCCAGCTTTGTAGCGGTGTCGGCGCAAAACAAGTCGGCGCTCGTCGCCGTATCGCCCCGCATGCTCCGGTTTCCCTACCACACACGCTATGAGTTGCTCGAGTTCGCGGTATTTACGTTGGCGGCACGCGTGCAGGGGCTGGTCCCTCTGCATGCCGCGTGTATCGGCCGGGAAGGGCGCGGCGTCCTGCTTATGGGCCCCAGTACTGCCGGGAAATCGACTGTCGCCCTGCAGTGCCTTTTTGCGGGCTTTGAATTCCTGTCGGAGGACAGCGTGTTCGTCGCTCCCGAGACAATGCTCGCAACGGGCGTGGCCAACTTTCTCCATGTTCGCGCCGATTCATTGCGCTGGCTCGAGCGAAAGAGCGATATAGACAGGATACGACGGTCACCGGTGATACGGCGTCGTAGTGGTGTCAGGAAATTCGAGATGGACCTGCGGCGCGGCGGGTTTCAGCTTGCCGCGGCGCCGCTGAACATATGCGCCCTCGTGTTCCTCTCGGCGCAAAGCGCCGACGGTCGGCCGCTTTTGCAACCGTTGCCTCAGCGCGAGGTGCGAGCGCGGCTGCTGACAGCTCAAGCCTACGCGGCCAACCTGCCGCAATGGAGCCGATTCATGCGCGGCGTCGCCGGGTTCGAAGCGTTTGAGCTACGTAGAGGCGCTCATCCACTCGAATCCGTTGAGACTTTGGATCGCCTGCTCCGTTTTGGGACGCGATAGCGGAAGCGGTGGGTGTCTTAAGTGCGCATTGCTCTGGTCGTGCCGGGAGGTGTCGATAGGTCCGGCGAGTATCGGGTGATACCTGCCGTGATCGCACTGATAAGGCAGTTGTCGCGGCGTCATGAAGTGCATGTTTTTGCGTTGACGCAGGAGGTGGCAGCGGGCGAGTGGACCTTGGCGGGAGGATGTGTTCATAACATCGGCTTCAAGCAGACCCGCCGACGGGCGGTGCGCGCGATATGTGCATTGCATGCTGCCGCTCCTGTGGATGTCGTGCACGCGATCTGGTCCGGTTCGAGCGGACTGATAGCCGTAGTGGCCGCGACCTTGCTGCGTATTCCCAGTCTGATACATGTTGCCGGCGGCGAGTTGGTCGCTCTGCCCGAAATCGGCTACGGCGGCGGACTGAGCTGGCGTGGCCGATTGCGGGAGGCGTTGGTTTTGAGGGGCACTTCCGCAGTCACGGCCGCCAGCGCTCCGATTATAGAGTCGTTGTCTGCATTGGGGATCAGAGCTACGCGCGTGCCGCTCGGAGTAGACCTCGACGTTTGGCCACCACGTGACCCTGTCCGGCGTGATCCAACCAGTTGTGCACGGCTGCTGCACGTGGCTAGCCTTAACGAAGTGAAGGATCAAAGGATGCTGATGCGGGCCTTAGAGTTGCTCGCTAAGTCGGGCGTCCGCTTTGAAATGGACATCGTCGGCGAGGACGTACTGCACGGCGAGATCCAGGCACTCGCCCGGCAGTTCGATCTGGCTGAGCGCGTCCACTTTCGTGGATTCTTGCCGCAACGGGAGCTGCGGCCCTTTATGGAGAGGGCCGACCTCCATATCGTGTCCTCCCGTCATGAGACAGGACCTCTCGTCGTGCTTGAGGCCGCTGTCGTCGGTGTCCCAACGGTAGGGACTGCCGTGGGGCATGTAGCCGAGTGGGCGCCTCATGCGGCTCTATCGGTTGCCGTTGGGGATTGGTCCAGTCTTGCCACCGCTATAGGGCAGCTTCTCCAGGACGAGACCCGTCGTTTGCAACTCGCGCGCGAAGCGCTGGCGCGCGCAGTCCGCGAGGATGCGGCTTACACGGCAGCGCGCTTCGAGAACCTCTATGCAAACCTCACGAGCTAAATACTCGCTTGAGAGCGAAGATTCGGCAGCCTTCCGATCAGCTCACTGAGGCCTGCCGCGCGGACTACGTAGTAGATCTCGTTGGGTCGAGGAGCCCTGCGCAGGAAGCTTGACGGGTCGAGGCTCATGCCGGCCACAGCGGCGGCAATCTGTTGCCGCAGTGATTTCAGAACCTGCCGGAGGCTCTGGGGCATGCCGTCGTTGCAGCTTCGCGTGGCGTGCATGGCCTCGATGGCGAAGTACTTGGTCTGTTGGGTTTGCGGCTCGAGAGAATGGGAGTAGATCGAATCCGCCAGCCACTGGTCTGCATGTCCCGGCGGCAGACTCACTACGGACGACGCGAGACCGTACGGGTACAAACGCGCACCGCTGTGGTGTACCGAGTAAAGCAGGAACAGCGACGGCTTTGTGTGGATGGTCCGAAGTGCCTGTTCGAGCGCCACGGTGGCATAGACGTGATCGGGGTGAATATCGATCAAGGGGTGCGGACAGACAACGATGTCGGGCCGTGTCGATTCGAGGGTCCATCGCAGCTCCTCGACCAACTCGTTCCAGGTGCAATCGGCGCGGCCGCTGCGCCACTGCTCCAGGTTATTCGTCGAACGCAGCCGGCAGCGCAGCGGTTCTTCCTCCTCAGTCGCTCCGTCACCAGCCAAACTGAATGGGCGTGAGGGCTCGCGGTACATCGCCTCCAGAGCCCCGTCAGGAAAGACCAGATTGGCTCGCCTGGCAGGCGGCACTCCACCCATACCCGGGACGATAAGGCTATCCGCAACTCGCAGCGATGCGGCCCAGCGGGCCCGCTTGTCAGGTGGGATGTGTTTCGGGACATGTGCCGTCTCCCTCTCGCCCGCCGTGAGAGTCACCACCCATGACAGGCGATCGGCGTACATCCCGAAAGCGGCGATCTCGGCATCGTCAGGATGCGGCGCCAGGACCAGAACGGTGGCTCCCTCAATCGGCGGTCGGTCATACACCCACAGCGTGGCTTCCGCGGCCCAGCGGATCACGCGTCCTCGCAAACCGAAACGACGCCCCGGCCTCAGGTCCTGTTGAAAAAAAGGCGAAAGGTTCAGATAGCGTTGACCGGACGCACCCCGCTCGAAGTACTGGCGCAAAGTCCGCGCTCCGTCGCTCATCTCGATGCAGGGATCGAGCAGGAAGCCGAGAACGGAGGCGTTGACGGCAAGCCGCAAAAAAACACTTCGCCCCTGCAGATCGACACCCGGGGGAAGGCTGAATCCCGCTGACTCTATTCGAATAGGGATCGTCGTGCGGGTATCGCGGCAGGGAAGTTGGTCGTCCCGCTGCGTCGGCGCGCTGAACCAGCTCCGATAGCGTCGCAGGCGCAGCAGGATTGCGGCCAATCCCAGTGCGCAGACGCAGCAGCTGACTGCGATCATCCTACCGGCGAGACACGGGGTCCGGCGGCGCCCCGAAAAATCGCGAGACTCTTGTACTGTTCAACCGGCGATAGGCGGCCGTCGCCGGTGACCTGTGCAATCAACGGTTGCGCTTGCGAATATCCGCAGGAGCCAGGGTAGAACACCATCAGACCCCCCGGCGCCAGCTTCGAGAGGAACAAATCGAGCACCGGGGCATCGTCCATACGCCGTCCGGCGCTTCTGCGGTCGGCGAATTCGCACAGGTGAAACAGGGTCACGATGTCGAAAGCGGGCAGCCCCGCGGCGCTCAAACTGTAGAGGTCGGCGAACAGCACCTTGTAGTGCCGCCCCAGCAATGGATTGCGAATGACGGCCGCGACGTACTGAGCATTCTCTTGCGGCGACAACGTCAATCCGAGAATCTCATTCGCCAGTCCCGCGTCGCAGTTGAGCTTGCCGACGATGTGATGTCCGCCGGTCCCGAGGTGGAAGATCGACCGGTGTCGGATATCGTGTTCCCGCAAGTATTCGCCGAAGTGCACGTCGCAGGGGCAGAAGGCGGGCGTCAACGGCCAGCTGCGATCGGGAAAGAGCAGTCGTCCCGGCTGCAATCGGCGCTGCACGCGCTCCCTGAGCGTGTGCGGTGTCATCAATGCATTCCACAGCCGGCGGATCATGAGCTGCCCGGGCTTCGTGTTCGCTTGTGCAGGACGATCAGGAAGTGATCTCCCGTTGCCCGCAATCCCGGCAATCCGGCCAGGCGGCGGTCGAGACGCCACAGCCAGTCATACAGGCCGGGGCGTTTTTCCCGAACCCCAGCCAGATACGGCGGCGGCGCAAAGACGCACAAGCCACGATAGTGCGACAGCGCGAACGACTGCCTGAAAGGCGCATAGAAGGCGCGCGGAGTGTAGTAACGCGTCCAGATTGTGTGTTTGTTCATGCCGACGGGCACGACACCACGTGCATAACGAACCTTCACTCGGGCCCACCGTCGCTGTCCCAGGTAGTGCAGGATCTCCCACGGGCAGAAGCGTCCAATCACGGTAAACACAAGTGCGCCGCCCGGCTTGAGCAAGCGCGCACACTCCCGGGACACAGCCGCGAGATCGGGTACGCAATTCAGCGGACCCAGGTTGGAATATGCGCCGTCATACGTGCCGGCTCCGTCCAACCGGTGCAATTCGTGTGCGCCCACTGTCATTGCCTGAACACGAGTCGTCATCCTTAGCTGCTGCGCGCGGTCGCCGGTTCGATTTACCATCTGCGGCGACCAATCGGTAGCGGTCACGTGATGGCCCACTTGCGCCATGCGCACGGCGTCCAGTCCCGTACCGCAGCCAATATCTATCAGGCGGGTGCCCGTCGCAAATGTCGCGTCCAGCCAGCGCCACATTTCCTCGCGCATGTCCTGGATCAACGCATTGTTGCCCCGAGGACCATCATAGTCCGCGGCCACGCTGTCAAAGGCGTCCTGCGTCTCGCGCAACCGGTCCAGTGTCGAATCAAGTGGCGCGTTCATTAATGCTCACGGAACTGCACCTGCCTGAAAGTGCGGCTCGTACCGCAAACATGGTCTCGTCGCGTGCCGGCTTCGACATAACCCACCGCAACACCCGCCTTCCCTGGGACAGGTGCTGCCACTCACTCTGGGTGGAGGCATGCGATTGCAGCATTTTTCGGCGTGCCGCCAGCAGCTGCGCGCCGGGGGGGCGGACGCGGCTCACGATGTATTGCAGCATCTCGGCAGTCGAGCGGGACCACTCTATTCCTGGAAACGCTTCCACCCATGGGTGGGAAAGGGAGAAATCCGACAGGCTGCGACGACGGGTGACCTGAGTGAGCAGCCATGGGCAGGCCGGCTGCAAGGTCGCAAGAACGTGCGGTGGAATGGTCGAGGTGAAGTAACGCGCCGTCAGTTTCAGGGGAAGCAGGGTCCATCCCTGCGGGTCGGCGGCGATGCCATGTCGCAACACTTCGTCCCAATCTGTGGCAGTCATTCTCGAAGCCAGCCGAGCCAGATCACACAGATGCAGCAAACGTACTGCACGAAATACCATGGCTCCCGATGTATGCAGCAACAGGTGAATCATGAGGGCGGCCCTGGACGGATAGGCGTTCAACCCAGGGTGCGGCTGCGTGGGATAGATCCGTTGCGTCACTTGCGTGATCCGCACCGGTAGCGCTTCGCCGATCTGAGTGTGCAGCTCGATTTTCAGATGGTTGCCCGCATGCTCGCCCAGGAGGCCGGGAGGACGGCCGTCGGCGGCTTCGAAGACTCTGTGTTTCCAGGTCACCAGCGTCTGGTGAAACCCCAGCGCCTCGATCATTCGGCAAGCGACCGGCGAGTCCCGTTCCGCCACCAGCAGATCCACGTCGGCCATGGGTCTCTCGCCGGGCACATAAAGACCCAGCGCGTGCAAGGCGGCGCCCTTCAAGGCGACGGTCGCAATACCTTCCTGCCGTGCCCGCTCGTCGATGTGCGCCAGAAGTTCCTCGATATGCCGGTGGCGGGCGAGGGTATGCGCTTTCTGGTCTGCGAGAAATTGCACCCATTCTGCCGGACCCTGCCAACGTAGGGTGCCGGCCAGCAGGGGCGCGACGCCGTGGATCGCTGCCGCGGCTTTCGCAATGCGCCATTCGAAGTCGGACCATTCGGGGAGCGAATCGTGCGCTTGCGAAAAAGACCGCCCCAGAGAGTTGGCCAGTTCTTCCGTGGTCTTACGCAGTGCCGCTGCTACGACTTGCGACTTTGGAAGCACAGCCTGGAATTCTGCCATGCTCTACATCCCGGCGGCCGCGCCGCAATCCCGTGAGCGATAGTCGAGCTCGCGCGCCAGCAGCGCTTCCCAGCGCAGGTCGATAAGCGCTTTGGCCGGATCGTCTGCAGTTCGGCGGCCCGCTTGCTGTGACACGTGATCGTGCAGCAGATTGCGGATTTCGCGATAGAACGCCGATGTGTAGGTCCCTTTGAACATCATCGCCAGATCGTCGCTGTCCTGCCAGTGAGTCTTGCCGCGCAGCTGCTCTCTGACGAGTTCGTGGAATTTCGTGCCGGGCAACGGATACGACACGCTGACGCCTATGTCGTCCGGGCACGCCGCATCGACCAGTTGGCGGGTGTCGAGGATGTCGGATAACTCCTCGCCCAGGTAACCCAGCTGAATGAAAAACCCAACTCGTATGCCGGCCGCCTTGAGTCGCGCGCGCGCGGTGAGAATCTCCTTCACCGTGGTGCCTTTGTTCATGGCGTTCAGAATCTTCTGACTGCCGCTCTCGGCGCCTATCCAAGCCTCACGACAGCCGGCTTGGCTTAAGGCCTGCGCCATCCGCTCGCTGATCAGGTCGGCACGAGTCTGGATGGTGAATGGAACCTGGCCATCGGCGGCGCCGCTGGCGGCGGCGAATTCCTCCACCCAGTCGGAACGGAAGCCGAAGATGTCGTCGGCAAACCAGATGTGGTCGGGTCTGAAGGCGCGCTTCAGATAGGCCATCTCCGCGGCGACGTCGCTGGGACTGCGCTGCAGGTACTGATTGCCCCAGATCGGCTTGGCACACCAGGTACAGCGAAAAGGGCAGCCCCGCGAGGCGGCCATGTTGAGGCTGAAGTGTCCATGTGCCTCGACCCAGACGGCACGATAGCGCTCCATGTCGACCAGATCCCAGGCGGGCAGCTTGGTGTAACGCGGGCTGGGCAGGTTCCGCCCGCCATGGATGGCCGTCACGCCGCCGGCGTTGATCGTGGTGACGCCCGAAAGCCCCTCGATCAGTCGTTGGGAGGGCAGCTGGCGGTCCGCATCGAGGCGCGGCAGCAGTTCGAGGAGGGTGGCCAGTCCTTCTCCGACCAGGGTTATGTCTGCCCCGGCACGCAAGTACGTCTCCGGTGAGTCGCTTACGTCGGAACCGGAGGCGATGACACGCGCCCCCGCCCGACGAGCCGCTCCGATCATCTCGCAGGCAGCCTGCCGCATCTTGGCGAGGCACATCTTGCTCAGGAAGTTGTAGTTGTCTTCGTAGAGCAGCACCAGTTGCGGTCGAACCGCGTCGAGCCGCTGCAGGAAATCCTCGACGCCGTCCGCCAGCATCGCGTCAAAGAGCGAC